>Ga0182736_1000130_pt1 | contig 146017 bp, 148 predicted proteins | sample eDN5th30CKraftBY_FD_128882 | JGI IMG/M metagenome (GOLD analysis project Ga0182736, IMG submission 128882) | Enriched backyard soil microbial communities from Emeryville, California, USA - eDNA 5th pass 30_C Kraft BY (version 2) (version 2) | ecosystem: Environmental > Terrestrial > Soil >... | reverse complement strand
GTCCGACGGACGAGCCTTGGGGCGTCAGACGCTTCTATGTCCGCGACCCGTTCGGACGCCTTATCAACGTCCTGAGACACTCATAAGTCGCATAGATGTCGTCGATTGAGTCTGAACCCTAGGCCGATGTCGAACCTGAAGGCACTGATCATTGACCTTGATACCCTCTGATACGACAACCCAGCAGACTGTCGGTCCAGGCTCGCTCGAACCAGCGCACGGAACGAGCGATTGCAAAATGACCGACCATCAAGGTCGCGTGCTCCCTTCCGAATCCGCGCATCTTGGTCGAATTTTGTCGCTGCGGTTTAAAGCCTGTCGGGGCGATCTAAAGCGAAGCCTGTTTCAACTGACCACTACTGCGACGCCGTTCATCGCGTTGCTAGTGGTCATGGCGACCGCAAGCCAGGGCAGATACTGGTTGACGCTTCTCTTGGCGATCCCGACCGCCGGGTTGCTTGTTCGCCTGTTCATCATCCAGCACGACTGCGGGCACGGTTCTTACTTCAAATCGCGGGCAGCCAATGACTTCGTTGGCCGCGCATTATCCGTCCTGACACTCACCCCTTATACCTCCTGGAAACAGGGCCATGCAGCGCATCATGCGGCCAACGGCAATCTTGATCGCCGCGGCCGGGGCGACGTCGAGACATTGACGGTTGCCGAATATCGAGCCCTGTCGCCCTTGAAGCAGCTCGGTTACCGCCTGTATCGTAATCCATTCATCATGGTCTTGCTGGGTGCGCCGATCAATTTCATCGTGCTTCAGAGACTGCCGACCGGCGCTGCCTTGCGCGACCGTGGCGCAAGTCGCAGTATCCTGTTGCTGAACTTTGCTCTGGTCATGGTCTTCGGCTTGCCGATGGTGATCGGCGTCGTGCCAGTGCTTACGACCTACCTGCCGGTAATGATCATCGCATCGTGGATCGGAAATTGGTTGTTTTACGTCCAGCACCAATTCGAAGACACGTATTGGGAGCAGGATAGCGACTGGAATTTCCACGCAGCCGCCCTTCACGGGAGCTCCTACTTCAAGCTTCCGCCGATCCTGCAATGGTTTAGCGGCAATATCGGTCTGCACCACGTCCACCATTTGTGCAGCCGTATTCCGAATTACCGCCTCCAGGCCTGTCTCAATGCCGCACCGGAACTGGACCGGATCGCCAAGCGGATCACCCTGAGAGAGAGCCTGGGATGTTGGGGCCTGGCGCTTTGGGATGAGCAGCGCCGCCTTCTGGTGCGGTTTTGCGATTTGAAGGCTCAGGCGTCTAACCAGAGCCTTCACGAGAGCGGGCTGCTCCACGCTAACAAGTAAGAAACCAAGTATCCGGCGCCGGCCAACAAAGCCGTCTTTCACTGGGTTTATACTGGCCGTCGATAGCGGCCATGGGCTCAACCGGCGCCCCCATGGTGCGAACGGTCGCAATAAAGGAGCGGATAGGCCACCTTTGGAGGCCGCGAATGGGTGGTTGGCAGACTCAGGCTGGTTTGGCCGAATGTGCGGAGCAAAAGAAGTGGGTCGTCTTCGACAGTTTAGCGGTTGTTGCGACGGGTTACCTCATCATCGTGCGCGCCATTGTTCGTCATCGCCGCTGTTGTCCGCTTCCCACCATTTCTACGGCATTCCAGTTTCAGGTGTGACCTTCGAGAAAGCAGCCATTCACGCTTCTTAGTTGGTGTGATGATTTCTGCTCGTGCGACAGAGGGAACCGCAGCGCCCAATTGCTAAATCGTTCGCCCATATACTCAATGCACCTACTTGCTTTTGCGCACGGCGCACCACGGTTTCGATATCGGATGAACAAACGGAACGGGGGCGCTCTTCGATCCAGACAAGCTATCGGCCACCTTTGCCCCGTGCTATTATAAGAAAATGAACAGCGACGAACTTGTCCGCCGGCTCCGCGCCGCGACAGAGAACGAGGTTGCTACAGCACTGGAAGGTGCCAAGGTAGCCTTGCCGCTCACAACCGCTTACGAGGCTTTGGAATTCTTCAATTGCATGGTCGATGTGCTAACCGGACAGCGGGCAAAGGATGACGCTGCTGACCGCGACCGCATCCCCCCGGGTTTTGGCAGTACAGGCTGACATCTCCGGCTGCCCGGGGCTTCCGGCATTTTTCGTGACGTTGAGAAAGGCTTTCTGTCGGCTTCTGCGCCTGCGCGCGGACGCAAGCATTTGGTGCCGCCACGGTCCATAAGCTCTTGGTTGGCTGCTCCGCCGAACGAGGTCCCTGTCAAAACCTGAACAAGGAGAGTTTTTTGATTGCTCCGTCCCCACATGCGATCGGAGCGATGTTGATCGCGGTAACGGCGTTCTGGTTTTTTGCGAGCGGCCGTATCCGGATAGAGATTGTCTCGCTCGTTCTGATCGCCGTGCTCGCGGTTGGCGCCTATTTTTTCCCGATCGAGCATGATGGTTCGTACACCGGGTTGGAAATTGCCTTTGGCGGATTTGGCCATGAAGCGCTGATCGCGATTTGCGCCCTGATGATCCTCGGGCGCGGGCTGGTTGTTACGGGTGCACTTGAACCGGCAGGACGTTTGCTCACGCGTCTGTGGAAGCTCAGCAGATTGCTGGGTCTTCTGTTCTCGCTCGTGGTCGGTGGCCTCATGAGCATGTTCGTGAATGACACGCCGGTGCTCGTCCTGACCATGCCGATCATGATCAACCTGGCCATCCGCGCTGGTGTACCTGCATCAAAGACGCTGATGCCGATGAATTGCGCCATTCTGATCGGCGGAATGGCAACTACGATCGGAACCTCCACCAATCTGCTGGTGGTTTCCATTGCAGAGGATCTTGGCCTTCCCCGATTTGGCATATTCCATTTTACCGATGTGGCGCTTCTCGCCGCCCTGGTTGCGCTGCCATACCTCTGGCTTGTCATGCCGCGCTTGCTGCCTGCTCACAGCGCGGATGACGAGCAGTTGACTCGTCGATTTCGGTCCATGCTCTTCCCACGGGAAGCCTCGCCTGCAATCGGCCAATCCCTGCAGGCTCTGCGCAAAAGGTTCGATGGGGCGCTTGAAGTGGTCGGGGCTGTCCGCAAGGGCAGCTTGCAGACCGATCCTCGATTCATTGTAGAATTTGGCGATGCCATAGAGGTCGAGGGCACAAGTGCCGAGTTGCAGGAACTCAGTTCGGCGATGAAAATGCCCCTCGTGCGCCCGGCAATGATGGAGACCGTCGAGACCTTTGCCGGAGACAAGGGTGAAGGCCAGGTGATGGCGGAGCTCGTCATTGGGGCGGATTCCTCGCTCATCGGGCAGACTATCAGATCAGCACAAGTCATCGACCGTTATGGCGTTGCAGTCATGGGGCTTCATCATCCGGAACAAGCGCTTTTTCCTGGCAGGTCCAGGGCCGACGTTGAACGCTTGGAAGTTGGCGATGTGCTGTGGGTCCAGGGTGGCAGCGCTGCGTTGGAGCAAATCCAGATCAGCGAAGGCACAATGATGCTTGAGGGCGCAGCGGAAATTCCGCGTACGGCGAAGGCTGGCCTTGCCTTGCTGATATTTGCGGGAGTTGTCCTGCTTGCGGCGCTGCATCTTGTCCCCATTGCAGTCGCGGCCCTTGCCGGATCGATCGTCATGCTGGCGACGGGATGCGTGAAGTTCGATCGGTTGGGCCAGGCCTTGAGCGCCAAGGTTATCGTGCTTGTCGCTGCCAGCATCGCGCTTGGCCGGGCATTACTGGAAACGGGCGCAGCGGAGTGGCTTGGCAGTTCGCTTGCGCTTGGGATGCAGGGCTTTCCAGGAGCGGTAGTCCTGGCGATCATGATGGCCTTTGCGACATTGCTCACCAATTTCTCGTCAAACACAGCGGCTGCAGCGGTAGGCACGCCTATCGCGGTGAGCCTGGCCGAAAAGCTTGCCATACCGGCGGAGCCACTGGTTCTCGCCGTGCTGTTCGGTTGCAACCTGTGTTATGCCACTCCCATCGCCTACCAGACGAACATCCTGATCATGAGCGCGGGCGGGTATCATTTCCGGGATTATGCGCGCGCCGGGCTGCCCCTTGTCCTGCTGATGATTTGCACGCTTTCGGTGTTGCTGGTCTGGAAATACCAACTTTGAGAAATATGGCCCATTCGAGCCCTTCGTAGGAGAAGGCGCCCCATCGTCTCAATATTCTCACTCCGACCTTGTTTTTTGCGGCGGCGCACTCCATTTCACAATAGCTACCTGTCGCGAACGACGGTGACTGGCGTAGCCGAAACGCCTCTTTCCTTCTTTTACGCCTTTAGCTGCGGATGCAGCCAATCAGGGCTCGCCCAGAGCGGAAGGAATGCGCGTGATGACCCAGCACGGGAAGGTCAGCCACTACAACGATACAACTGGCACGGGCTTCATTGCACCCGAGAAGGGTGGCGGCCCCTTGCCTTTCAGGTGGGCCGATCTCCAGGACAAAGCTCAATTGCCGAAGCAGAATGACCGCTACGGGTACAATACGCAATCTGACCATGATGGCGAAATTTGCGCCGTGAACCTGAAGAAGGCCTGATCAGAAGTAAACTCGCCCGGCGGGAAATCCCCCATTGGGTGGCTCCAACCAGGAAAGGAGCAGTGATGGATCTCAATCAGCTTTACGCCAACCATCAACGTGCCCTCGTCAATGCGCGGCGGTCGGAGGGGCCCGAAGATCGGCAGACCTACTTCGATCTGGTGGAATATTATGCGAAGCGCATCGGCCAATATCGGCATGACGCCGGCCTCCCGCGATATCATTGGAAATGAGAGGCGTCGGGCGATGAAAGAGCAATCTCCCGGTTTTCCCTTCGATGCGGAACCTCCGGCGGAGCTCGTCGAGAGACGCGCCGCACTTACCTTTCAGGTACGTGAGATCTCTGCGCTGGAACGGATTTCCGATCAGCTTGCCTTGTTGAAGGACATGTTTGCCGTTTGTCGCGAGCAAGATCCCCCGGCAGTGACATCTACGTCAAGCCGACCACAAGGATTTCGGGAAGGTGCGGTCGAAAGAAACGCGCGCAGTTCGCACGAGCCGGAGATCCCAGCCGGGATCACAGCGAGTACCGTGACGAACTACCGGGTCGGTCCTTACAATTATACGGACCTCGAGCTCGCAAAGGCTGAATTGCAGCGCCAGCGATCTGCCCGATAGGCCAGCCTCGGTGACAGTCCCGCACCAGGAACGACAAAGGAAACGAAAATGGAAGCCGAAGCAACCGAGCTGGAGCGCAGAGTACTCGCGCATGCCAGGATTCTTCAGTCGTTGATCTGCTTTCTTGCAGAGAACCAGCCCGAAATTCTCGAGCGCTTGAAGTCAGCCTTCGGCACCGGCCATAACGTCGGGGAATACGAGCAAGACTACAGTTCAACCGAACAATATGGCGACATGTTCGTCAGAATGATCGAAAAGGAAATCGCTCGCGGTGCGCCTCGCTGATCGCAACCTCCGGTTTTGACCTTCCGACGAGGCATGGAACATTATCGATAAGAACAGGAACCAAGGGCTTCCGATCGAAGTCGCCGATCGCGTAACCAGGCCATTTGCGCGCTTCCTCAAGATTGAGGCTGCGGCAGGGGGACTATTGCTCCTTTGCACCATGGTCGCACTGGTGTTGGCCAACTCGCCCTTGTCCGTCCCTTTCCTGAACTTCTGGAAGATGCCGATAGGCCTTCAGGTGGGTCAGCTGGATTTTACCCGCTCGTTGCACCATTGGATCAACGATGCCTTGATGACCTTGTTCTTTTTCGTCGTCTCGCTCGAACTCAAGCGGGAATTCGCTCTGGGCGAGCTCCGTAATCCAAGAGCCGCAGCCTTGCCCTTCCTGGCCGCGCTCGGCGGCATGGTAGTCCCCGTCTCCATCTATCTCGTCCTCATGAACGGGCAGCCCGGTGTACACGGCTGGGGAACCGTGATGGCGACCGATACGGCCTTTGTGATCGGCGGCCTTGCGCTGTTTGGATCCTCCATCCCCGCGCAGTTGCGGATATTTCTAGTTTCTCTGGCGATCTTCGATGACGTTGGCGCCATATCCGTCGTTGCGGTCGCATATGGCGAGACACTGAACTTCGGTGCGCTTGGCTTGGCAATGCTTGGTCTTGGCGTTGTGGCGACGTCCGCTCGCATAGGAATCAGGAGCATCCCGGTCTATTTTGTGCTCGGCGGAGGCATCTGGCTATGCTTCGATGCCTCCGGTCTTCATGCGACAATTGCCGGCGTAATTCTCGGCTTGATGACTCCTGCTCGTCCATGGGTGGGCGATGAACGGCTACGCTCCATTATGGGGAAATTGACGGCCTACCCGACTGGCGAGCACTGGAGCGGCGACACATCGGAGCGCCGTGATCTGAGGGAAACCGGACGTGCGATCGAGGAATCGCTCTCTCCCCTGGAACGCCTGGAAATGATGCTGCACCCCTGGGTCGGGTTTGCGGTCATGCCGATTTTTGCACTGGCCAACGCAGGCGTGGCGTTTTCGGGAGTCGATCTCGACCAGCGGGTCTCCGCTGCCATCTTCGCGGGGCTGGTTGTCGGTAAGCCGGCAGGTGTGCTGCTGTTCGCTTGGCTGGCGGTGCGCGTCCGTGTTGCAACACTCGGTAACGGGCTCGATTGGGGATTTCTGACCGCTGGAGCCTTCCTGACGGGAATTGGCTTCACGATGTCCATCTTCATTTCGAACCTGGCTTTCACTTCGGCATTGCTGCCGACTGCCAAGCTGGGAGTTTTCCTGGGGTCGGCGACATCCGCGATAATCGGGTTGCTGATCCTGCTCTGGTGGACATCGAGACGAAATCAGGAGCAAACGTCCGAAGAGGCGACGGAGACCTCGACGTTCATCGCATCCACCAGTCCAGACAAGCCCACATAGGTTCCGGCGACCGGAATTGTGTGCCCGATTTCGCGGGCTACTGCCACAGGCACGAGATTGGCTCCGCCAACACTGCGGTTGGTCGGATCGAAGGGTATCCAGCCGGCGCCCGGCACAAAGACTTCCGCCCAGGCGTGCGTCGACCCGGCCCCCGATGTGCCGTCCATGATTTGATCCGGATTGTGGAGATAGCCGGACATGATCCTCGCCCCGAAGCCGAGGCTTCTGGCCGCTTCGACAAACAGCACAGCAAAATCCCGGCACGAGCCCCAGCCGCGGTTCAAGGTTTGCTCTGGCGACTGAGTACCTTCGTCGTCGCGCAACTGGTATGCGATCCATCCGGTCACGCCAGCGCTCAAATCCTTGAGCATGGCCAGTGTATCGGTCGGATTGCCGCCAACGAACGCCTGCGCCCAATCACGTAATCTGCCGCCCGGATCAGGATAGCTCTGCACGGTCAGGGCACCGAGGTCGGTCCATTCATCGTCGGCGTAGCGAAAGGGGTAGGAAATTGCGGACGCCGCTATATCGAACACGGGCCATGCGACCGCTTCAAGCTGTACGCGCGCGGAGCTTTCGATAACGAGCTCGTCGGTCAGCCCCACGAAAATCGCTGTCGCGACGGCATTCCCGAAGACGTCATGCGCCCAGGATACCTGAGCTTGCGGCAGGATCGTAAGATCGAATGTCTTGAGACGGACCTCGCAGCTTTCGCGCGGCCGAAGCATAAGCCGGTGCGGCCCGAGCTGAACCGGCACCTGATAGCGGTAGCTCGTGCGATGCCTGATGAGCAGTTCTTGCATGAGCTATCAAACGTCCGCGAAACCGCGATCCGGATTCTCGCTGAAACTTCGTATGTCGTGGTCGTCGCTCCGCTGCTGCTGCACTTGCATGATTTCGGCGATCGCGCGTGTGCGGCGCTTGTGTGCTGCCCGCCGTTCTGCTGCCGTCGCTTCATGCCCCCAGGCGATTGCAGCTCTCAGAGCCACAATCCGGACATTTTCGAGCGGCTCGCTCTGGGCGCGTTCCCATTGAATGGCTTCCTGTGCACGGCACTGGTCGGATGTAAGTTCCATTGGTAGTCCTTTCCTGGACGGTGAGCATGGATTGGACTCAATTGTTCATGGCAAGTTTGGCGCCGGGTGGCCCGGCCGCTTGCACGACAATTGGCCAGCCCGGCTTTCCATCAGAAGTTCCGGGCAGTGCCTCAGAATGCGATCTCTCTGCGCTTCGCCTCGGCAAGCGCATCGGCGAGCTTCGAATAGCGATAAGGCCCAACCAGATAAACTGCAGCGGGCACGCGCGTGATGCCGTATCGCTGCATTGCTTCCAGTTCGGCATCGCTTGCGTCCTCAATCGGGTGTGCTGTTGGATTGTCGGTCATATTTATTCCTTTCAAGATTTCAGAAGTTCGAGCAGCGCTGCAGTCTCAACGGTTGCGAAGGTCGAAAAGGTGTCGGAGATGGCATAGGGAAGCACGATTCTGCCCTCCAGTTGCATGGCACCGCAGGTGTACACGACGTTCGGCACATAGCCTTCGCGTTCGGATGCCGCCGGCTGGATGAGCGGTTGGCGGGATCGTCCGATCACCTTGGAGGGATCGTCCTTGTCCAGCAGCACGGCGCCGATCGAATAGTGTCTGACCGGGCCGACACCGTGCGTGAAGAGCAACCATCCCTCGTCCAGTTCGATAGGCGAACCGCAATTGCCGATCTGGATAAACTCCCACGCATGCGCAGGCTGGAGGATAGGCTGGCCAGGACCCCATTCATGCAAATTGTCGGAATAGATGAGGTAGAGATTTCCGTTGTCGTGGCGCGCTATCATCGCGTAGCGCCCGCCAATCTTTCGAGGGAATAGCGCCATTCCCTTGTTGCGTGCGCCTACACCTTTAAGCGGGGCCATGCGGAATGAGACGAAATCGTCCGTTTCAAGCAACTCCGACCTGATGGCCCGGCCGCTATAGGCGGTGTAGGTCGCATAATATGTGGTCTTGCCTTCGTGCTTGAACGCAACGAAGCGTGCGTCCTCGATCCCGTTTGCCTGATGCTCGGTGATGGGGAATATCACGCGCTCGGTAATCTCGCTGGCGGGATCGAAGGCGAGCTCCACCCGATCGCCAACTCGCGCGGTGATTTCGGGAACACTCGCAAGGCGCTCCGGGGGATCGATCGTAACGGTACCATCAGCTGCGACATTGCCGGTCCGGAAGGTCAGCGATGAGATGTGGCCTTCGCCCACCGCCCTTGCGCTCAGGATGAATCGGCCTCCGATGGTGCCGGATCGGTCTGGATGCGGGACAATGCTTGGGTTGAACAGGGCGGCTGCCTCGAAGCTGTATTCATTGAGGAAATAGGCGCCGATCAACTGGTGCCGCGCTTCGGATAACGATGGATCGCAGGCAAATGCGCCGGACATTTCTGTCGCTCGCCGATCAAAGATGTCGCGCAGATTCCGGTGCCTGCCTCTAAAGTTCGCGAGTGTCGCCGCCAACAAGGCTTCAACTTGCATTTCATCGAGGGCGAGAATTCGCTCGAAGATACGGCAAGCTCTCGATTTGTCGATCCGGTTCAGGGCTCTGGGCTCGGGTGCGGGCTCGAATGGACGCAGCACCACACGCGCGGGATCCGGTCTCAGATGCAGCGTCTGGCGATTGAAAAATGGCGTCGTGCGCGTGGTCGTTTCATGCATCGTCACGGTCCAGACAAACAGAGGGTTCAGGGCTGTGGCCGATCGACACGGTGTCGCTGCGGGTCATCGCTTCAAGGGCATGCATGTCCGCCAGCCCCAGCAGATAGGACAAGACGGACTCGGCGCCCCGGTTTTCGTTCGCGCGGTCGGGATGAAGGCCATCCCGGCAACTCCCGGATTCGATATCGACCAATGCAATGGCGAGATCGTTCTCCCCCAGGAACCAGGCGAATGCCCGCCTTGCCTCATCCGGCCATGGCGCTGCCGGATCGATTGCATTCGCAGCCACGCATGCGGCGATCGTTGCGCAGGCTTCCAGCGGCTGTTGATCGAACAGGCGGGGAGTCGTGCGTTGCCGCGTGAACCCCATCGAGCCGACAGGCCGGAAATGGCCCTGCGGAGCCGTTTGAACGCGGATAAGCCAGCGCAAGCTGCGAAGCCCCGCTTCGGTGAAATGGGTGACCCGCGTCCCCTTGCCGGTGCGGATCAATGCTTCACACAGACGGGCATTGTCATAGGTCAGCCGGTCTTCGAACCAGGTCCATGCAGGCGTTTCGGTTGCAATCAGAAGGCGCTCAAGCCGCTGACCCAATTCTCCACGCCGTGTGTCGGCGTTCCTGTCCTGCGGACAAGTCGCGCAATAGTGGTCGAGGCCGAGCAGCGTGAAGGCCCATGCCCGCGGAGACGTGAAGGACAGGGCACTCTCCAGCGCCTCGCAAAACAAGCGCTGGGCCCAAGCTGCTCGTGTCGAATCCGAAGCGTAGCGTGCGCACGTGCCGAGCGCCCACAATGTCCGGCCGTGACTGTCTTCGGACCCTACGGACTCCAGCCATTGTCGGCTAAAACACATAAAATTGCGGAAGCGACGTTCGTCCGTGTTCCAGGCATGCTGGACAAAGGCTGCAAATCGCTGGGACATGGCTTCTGCAAAGGGCTGATCCAGTCCGTTTTCAGGAGTGCAGCACAGCAACAATCCCCTGGCATTGTCATCGATGCAATAGCCGTGATGGCGATCCGGGATTGAGAACACTGCATGCTGGAACATCCCGGTGTCGTCGCACATGTCGACGAGATGCCGCGCAGACGCTGCCGGAAGCATGCAGTTTGCGGTCAACAAGTGCTCCGGCGGCAGAACGTCTGCCAACGGAGTTGTCGGCAGAGCCCGGCGCGCTGCGCCAAAACACTGGACATACCGCTTCGCCGTATTCGCCCAGATCATTGGGCGACTGGCCGCATAGGCCTTTTTTGCCATGTCCAGACGCGCTGAGACGTCTTCGAGCAGGCCAGCGACAGCGCGGCCCAGACTCGCCGGATCCTCGGTAGGCTCATAGCCTGTCGCCGGAAGAGCAGTTTCTTCTCGGCATTCTGGAAGACGGCTGCCTGCCCGGCGCGCCGCCCGCTAACCGCCGCGCGCCGCGCGGCACTGTTTTGTCGCGCACCCTGTTCTCGGCCATGCGCGAGCATTCGCCGCGCTTGCGCGAGTTTTCGGACCAGCGGCTGGGCAAGGCGCTGGAAGGCTGGGGCTGCACGCGCTGGCAGTCGAACGGCGAGCGGGGCTGGACCTTTCCGCCGCTGGCCGAAATGCGGGCGGCGTGGTGCGCGCATATCGGCGACCATCGCTGGCCCGACGATGCGACCGATTGGCACGAAACGGTGGTGCCGTTCTAGGTCCGCGCTCCTATCCGCTCTGGCGTAACCCCATCCGGTTGCAGCATTATTCGCGCCCAGAGCGGACAGGACGCAGAGAGCCGATGGCTTTACGCCCCGCAGGAACGACCCAGAGAGGGGGTGGTGGCCCTTTGGGTATCTTCTGATTTTTCTGAAACAGAAGAAAGTCCGCTCTCTCCGAACGGTTCGCGCTGCACCCTGCAATCCCTGGGCTTTTGGGAGGGCGGACCGCAGGGCGGAGTGGCGCCGCACCGCTCTTGCGGCGGAACGGTGGGCCGTAGGAAGCCCGCGAAAACCCTGCTCCCGCCGTAAAAAAGGGCTGCTCCCCTACGGCTCCCCCGCTGGGCTTTCCGCCGCAAGAAACCAAGCAATAGCAGTTAATTAGCCCCCAAGCGCATACCCTGCCTAGGGGTAAGTTCTGGCAGGGTGAGCAACGCCCCCGCCCTGATTACCCGCGCCGGTCGCGGTAAGACCGCGCCGATTACCGTGACGCCCGCCGGGCTGGCGGCCATCGAGGCGCTGGCGGCGGCGGGCAACGACCAGCGCAGCATCGCCAAGGCTCTGGGCATGGACCGCAAGACCATGACCGACATGCGCCGCCGCGTGGCGGAAGTGGACGAGGCGTTCGAGCGCGGCCTTGCCGCGCTGGGCGACGAGCTGACGCACCTGCTGCTGGCACAGGCGCGCAACGGCAACGTCGTCGCCGCGATCTACCTGACCAAGGCGCGGCTGGGCTGGCGCGAAGGCGACGCGCCGGAAGCGCGCGCCAACATCACCATCAACCTGCCCGACAGCCAGACGCCCGAAGCCTATCTGCGCGCGATCCGCGTGGCCGGGGAGGCCGGTTCATGCCCCTCCCCCCTTCCTGCGGGCGGGGAGGCCCGGCCGGGATGACCGTCGCGCTGGCCCCGACGCCCTACCAGAGCACCGTCCTTTCGGTGCCGGAGAAATGGAATCTGCTGCTGGCGGGCGGGCGCGGCGGCGGCAAGTCCACGGCGGCGCTGCTGCTGGTGCTTCGCCATGTGGAGAAGTATGGCGAACGCGCCCGGCCCCTTATCGTCCGCGAGACGCACAAGGCCGTGCAGGAGCTGGAAGAACAGCTCGATGCGCTATTGTCGTCGGCCTATGGGCGCTGCGTCCGCCACAATCGCGCCGAGCATACGTTCCGCCTGCCCAATGGCGCGATTATCGAGTGCGGGCAGCTCGACGGGCCGAACGCCTACAAGAAGTTCCAGGGTCGCAGCTTTACCCTGCTGGTCGTCGATGAGTTCGGCCTGCTGCGCGACCGCCGTTGGGTTGACTTGTTGAAGTCCAACCTTCGGGCCGAAGAGGGCGTGCCGCTGCGCGAGGTCCGCACCGCCAACCCCGGCGGGCCGCTGCACGCGATGATCCACCATAATTACATCGCCCGTGCCCCGGCGTGGCATCCCTACGAGGTGGACGGCGAGACATGGGTGAACTGCCCCTCCACCTATATCGACAACCCGCATGTGGACCAGCAGGATTACCGCCGCCGCCTGCTGGCGGCGTGCGGCAACGACGAGGAGCTGGCGCGGGCGTGGCTTGACGGCGACTGGAACATTGCGCGCGGCGCGTTCTTTGGCGGCTCGCTGGACGAGCGCGTGCATATGCTGCCCGTCGCGTGGCCCTATCCGATTAACCGGAAGCTCTGGCGGCCTTTCCTCGCGATGGACTGGGGCAGCGCCGCGCCGTCCGTTACCTATGTCTGCCTGAAAGCGCCCGGCGACATCGGCCCGTTTCCCAAGGACAGCCTTATCCTGCTGGACGAGCTGGCGACGGTCGAGCCGAACGACCCGAATGTCGGTCTCGGCTGGCCGCCGGGCAAGCTGGCCGAGGCGGTGCATGAAATGTGTGGGCGCTGGGGCGTCCATCCGCATGGCGTGGGCGACGACGCGCGCGGACTGGAAGACACGCTGCTGAACGTGCTGGCGCGCCACGGGATTAGCCTACAGCGCCCGCGCAAGGAGCGGATCGCCGGTTGGGCCGCGATGCGCGAGCGCCTGCACAATGCCAAGGAAGGCAATGGCCGTCCCGGCATGTGGATTACGGGGCGCTGCCGTTACTTCTGGCAGACCGTTCCCTTTATCGAGCGCGACCCTTCGCGCCCCGAAGACGTGCTTACGACCGGACCCGACCACGCGGCGGACGCCGCGCGATACGCGGTGATGCACGCGGCGATCCGCGTCGGCAGCGGTCGCACCTATGGCTGGTATTGAAAGGAGACTACGCGATGACCGCAACCCTTGACGAAGGCACGCCCGTTCGCGGCGATGTGCCGCTGGACATGCACCCGGACAGCCTGCTGGGCCTTGGCCGCGCGCTCGACCAGCCCGACACGCTGGGCGTATCCGTATACTCGTCGGCGCGCGAGGCGCTGCGTCTCTGCTACGATTGCTTCGGGCGGCTGAACGACGCGGAGCGCGACTTGCAGGCGATGGCCCCGCCCGCCGTGCGTCGGCAGCATCCCGCCGCGCAGGGTGGCGGCACGGAAATTGTCGGCGACATTCGCATGGTGAACGGCAGGCCCACCCGCGTCGTAAACACGGAAGAGCTTATCGCGGCGGCGGAACGCGCGCTGGATCGCGTCGCGCCCGCCGTTGATCGCCGCGTGGCAGAATTGAACCGCTACCGCGAGACCTTGGCGGGCCGCGTGGCGAACGCGCTGGATACGCCCGCGCGGCGCACGCCGGAGGGGCTGGCGCTCGCCAGCGAAGTCCGGGCGCACATAAAGGCGATGAAGCAGCCCGCCGCGCGGGCGAAGTTCGTTATGGACGCCATCGGGGCGGGCGACTTGCCCACGGTCGCCGCCGTGCTGCACGCGCCGCCCTTCCTGTGCGGCATCGACCCGGCGATGCACGCCACGATCCGCGTCCGTGCCGCCGCCACGTTCGCGCCGGTCGATAGCGCGCAGCTTGAGGCGGCGGACGCGGCCATCGAGCGGGTGACGAGCGCGTGCAGCGCCATCGTGAAGCGGCTGGGCGGCGTTATGGCCTTCCGCAACGCGCCCATCGCCAAGGCGTCGCGGTCGCTAAAGGCGCTGGCGGATGGCTGACGATCCCATCGCCCGCTTGCTCGCCGACGCCTACCTCGCCAAATATGCCCGGCCCGCCCCGGAGACGGCGGACGAGTGGCTGGCGCGGGAGACGGCGGCGCAGCGGGAGCGGACGCTGGCGCGCGTGCTTGCCGCCTTGTGTCGGGGATGCGAGCCGCCGGAAGCGGATATCGCGATGCTCCGGCCGGACCCGATCAAACACCTCGCCTATCTGGACGCCCGCGACGAGGCGCTGGCGCTGCATGGCGGGGAGCTTTCCTGGGCTTACGCCCGTGCGCGGGAGGCCGAGGCCTTAGCGGAAGCCGAGGCGTCGGAGTAGGTCCGACCAGCCGCCGCTGGACCGTTCCGCCAGTCGGTTGCCCGGACAAATCCGATGCACGTCCAGCAGGTCGAAGCCCGACCGCGTTCCCTCGACCGTTACGCGCCTGCCGAGATAGCGCCGCGCCGATCCCGCGACGTCGAGCTGCCATGTGCCGCCGCCGTCCGTTTCCAGCGTGTAGCCCCATTTGCCCGGACGCAATATTCCGGTTTCCACATGCCGCGCGCCTCTGGGCATCGCGGTTCTCCCCGGAAGTCGGTGGCGGTGCGCCCCCGCATCGACTTCACACCTGATCCTTGGTGATCGGGGAGTTAGTAAACCGACGTAGATCGGTCCCTACGACCTTTAGGCTGGGAAGCCCTGGACATACGTCGCAGGCTCCCCGACCATAAGGGTCAAGGATGTGCGGGCTGCATCGGGCAACCCAACCGTCTACGTTCGGGGTTACTACGCCCCGGAAGCCGTGCGTGGCGACTTCTCCACGATTATGGGAGAGCGCATCAGAAGAGGCAACCAGAATACGTGAGAAAGCTGCATTGCCCGGCAAAAGGTTGACGAGCCGAATTATGGCGAGAGCTAAGCCATCCAACTTCGCAACTTTTAGAATCCGCCGCTCAATCCAAGAGACTTCATCTGATCTTTGAAATCTTGCATATTGCGAAGTCCATCTAAAAAAGCATGCCTGCAATCTCGATATTTTCTATATGCCTGCTTTTTATTCTTAGGGACATGGTGTGATGGGTTTCTATAGCGTTGAACGTATACCCTCGCGGCAGCAATGACGGTATCGGCATTATTGAATTGATTGGCCCCTTGTAAGCTCACGAGGACATTTGCCAGAGAGCCATTCGCTTGAGCCTTGGTAATCCAGCCCTTTTTCGCCGCATCTTTTGCAGCTCGCATAATCAAGGCTTCCACCTGCTCGGCTAGGTTCGCAACGCCAGCCGGGGCGTTGTGTTTATAGAGGTCGAAACATTCCTTTGCCCGACGCTTGTGAGGTGCTGGCAATCCGCCAACGTCGTCCTTGAACTGGCTCTCTGGGATATGTTGAGCAATCGGGATCGCGGGGAACTTCTTCGTGACGTTTCCCGAAGCATCGACGGTAAACAGACCAAAGCCGTGAAGGGCCAAGTCCGCAGCGTCCTTTTGATTTTGCGCGTATGCCTCCTCGGGACATGCAGCATAAGCCGCAATCGGTGCGGGAACTTCAACCATCTCTGCTCGCCGAATACGCAAAATCTCAGGATAGGGCGTCTCGGATGCCTCTATTAGCATTAATTGATTGTTGACAGCGCAACTGATCGTCGGCGTCCATCCTAGCTTCGAGTCAACCTCCTCATCGCATTTTATGGGCGGATTCGAATAGGTTGCGACCAGGTATTGGCGGACGGATGACCTGATGAAGTCCGTTGCTGAGCTAATCCCCGCCATATCTTACTGCTCCAGAAGGCGAGCAATGGTGGAATAAAGCTCCCGGAGTCTCTCGACCAGATCAGCGTCAAGATCGTCAATGCGGTCTTCTTCAATGACCTCCGACAAGAACTCTTCTACGTTATCGACATATCTGTAGTATTTTCTTTCCTCGTACTCGAATGCAACCGATTGCTCGTAAGCCTCTCGAATGCCAATAGGATTATTCGGATCAAAAATCCGATCTAGTATTTTCTTCGTTTCACCCTTTTTAACATCCAAATTGTCTAGGGCAGTGGCTATCTTAGAAAGTTGACGGAAATCCGTAACCGCAGTGATTTTATCACGCCGGAACTTATCTATCAGGGCATCACGGATTTCGTCAATTTTGCCTTCATACGAAGGTATCCTCTTGACGATTGTCTTTATGGCCTTTTCCATCTCGATGAAAAAGTCTTCTGTAAACTTCTGTTGGAGTTTTGGCTTTTCCAGCTCTATAAGTATCATCCGCTTAAAACGATCAGGCAGATTGATAAGAAGCTGACACCGCCGAATCGCCCCACGGGTCAGGCCGGTGAGCTCTGATAGCTGCACCTCGTTGGGCTGAAAGCCATTTTCAGCCTGATATAAGTCGATCACTCTCTCTAGTTTTGACGCAATTGTAAAGTAATCCCACTGCTCGCGGAGAGCATGGATGTTATACATAATGACTAGATTTTCGAGTTCCGTCGGCTTGTCTTGGATGATGACCGGTATTGATTTAAGATTTAGTTTGCGCGCGCACCGCCAGCGCCTCTCACCATCGAGGATCTTGTAACCGTCATCATCTTTGTAGACAGTAAGAGGGACTTGTATGCCGTGGCGATCAATGGAAAGCATTAAGCTTTCCATTTCTTCCTGACGAAAAATGAGGCGCGGATTTTCCGGATTAGGCTCAATATCTGCAGGAGATATTAGTTTCAGTTGCTGTTTCTGACTGACTCCGGTCATATCACCACCCGATATATAACTTCTGTGACGTCCTGGACAGAGGCACCTTTCGATGCCCCCATCGTAGAATGTCGATGAGAAATCTTTGTGCTGTCAGCATCAAGGCCAAAATGGGCTTTGATCATTTTCGGTATGATCTCTGTCGAATTGTTAAGCAGGCCATTTTCAGGGTAACTCAGAACTAGGCAACTTCCAATTCTCGCAACTGCCATAATCAGGCTATCCATTGCTTCCTCAACTTTGGACGCAAGCGAGAATGGAGATGAAGCCCGGTCCGGTCTGTAAAGACCCATCCCGCTACAAGGTGGATGGTCATATAGCACTGCTGTCTCGTAGACATGGTAGTATCGCGAGTATTGATCTTTTGTATACGGAGGATCGGCATAAACAACGGCGGGCTTCGTCTGAAATTCCTGTAGGCTCGCTAGAAGTTCGGTAGCATCTTTCCGGAACGCTTGATTCCCCTCGCGCCAATTTCGATCACCTATTGGGATTACGTCAGCAATGGCATCCAGCCACTCCGCTGCAATGCTGCGTCGTCTTTGGGCGATCACTTTTTTGATGTTGCTGGCCTTTGGGTACAGCGATTGCGCGAAATGGCCGGTTGAATTGGAACAACGTGACATTGCCATGCACAGCGCAACCAGCAACGCTTGCCATTGGTCCTTGGTGAGGCGGCCCTCGCTCCGCAGGCAGTCGATTGCGTAGCGGATGCTGTCTATCTCTATTGCCTGCTGGTAGCCGAAATAGGTGCCCGCGTACCTGCGGCAAAAAAGGTCGTATCCGCCTGCAGCGTTCCCCGGAGAAAGCGCCTGCGCGTCGTTGACGGATTTATCGAAGATTGCCGCCAGAGTATCGATATTGGCTTCATCGAGAGCGTTGTGCTCCGCACCAAGAGATGCGGCGAAGATTCGAGAAAGCTCGTCGACTTTCGTTCTCCTGTGTGCAGCCGTGATTCCCAGCGCATCGAAACGAGAGATCGGTTCATCTCTGGCGCAGAAGTGGGTAGACGCCACCAACTGCGAAAATGCTTGAAGGTCATTCGACCAAACCTGCCGACCCGGCGCAACAGCTCGGCCGACAGAGCACATTCCGGAAAAGACGTCGAGGAAGATGCCTGAAGGACACGACGAGATAATCTCGGTCAAATTCGGAACGAGATGCCTCTTGGTCCCCATGTAGCTGATGCCAAGTGACACAAACTTCGCCCCCTTACCCCACGACGCACAGTGCTTTGTTGTAACCTTCCGGTCAACTACGATAGACTTCGCCGTTTTGCCATTGTGATTTGCTCCCCCGCCTGCTCCCCAAGGCCAAAATGCAAAAAGGCCGCCAATCTGGCGACCTCGTTAAACACCTAAGATTTCTAAGAAAAACTGGAGCGGGCGAAGGGATTCGAACCCTCGACCCCAACCTTGGCAAGGTTGTGCTCTACCCCTGAGCTACGCCCGCTCTGGCGGACCGGATCATGTCGTCCGGTCGGGTGAGGCGGGCACCTAGCATCGCCTCCGGGGGGCGGCAAGCCCCTTTTGCACTGCGGGACAAAGAATTCGGCTCGCCCTTGCGGAGCCGCGCCGTTCCACCCCATATGCGGGCAAAGGCGACAGGCAGCAGGAGACAGAGCGTGGCCACCTTGGGTTTGAGCGAGAGTGACAAACAGGCGGTTGCGGCGTTCCGGCGCGATGTTGTGGACCCATCGCAGACCAGCCTCGTGCTCGTGGATTTCTGGGCGGAATGGTGCGGCCCCTGCAAGCAGCTCTCGCCGATCATCGAGAAGATCGCGGCGGACTATGCCGATCGCGGCGTGTTGCTGGTCAAGATCAATGTCGATGAGAATCGTTTCATCGCCAGCCAGTTTCGCGTCCAGTCCATCCCCACCGTCTATGCCGTCTTCCAGGGCCAGCCCGTCGCGGATCTGAGCCAGGCCCGCACGGAGGGGCAATATCGGCAGATGCTCGATCAGATATTGGCCCAGTTGCCGATCCAGAGCGAAGCGGGCCAGCGGGAGCAGGACATCGCGCCGCTGCTGGCCATGGGCGAAGACGTGCTCGCTGGCGGCGACGCCGAGCGGGCGCTGTCCATTTTTGCCCAGATTGCGGATATGGCGCCGGACAATGCCGCCGCGATCGGCGGGCAGGCGCGCGCGCTCGCCGCGCTGGGCCGTCTGGACGAGGCGGAGGCGCTGTTCGCCGCCCTCCCCGCCGATCTGAGCGCAGACCCCGCCATCGAGCGCGGACGGGCCGCCATCGCCCTCGCCCGCTCCGCGACGCCGGGCGTCGACACCGCCCCGCTCAAGGCGCGACTGGAGGCGAACCCGGACGATTTCGACGCGCTGTTCGAGCTATCCTCCGCGCACATGGCGACTGGCGACCGTGATAGCGCGGCCGATGCGCTGCTCACCATCATCGCCAGGGAGCGCGGCTGGGAAGACGGCAAGGCCCGCGACCAGCTGCTCAAGCTGTTCGAGGTGGTGGGGCTGGAAGATCCTTGGGTGCTCACCCAGCGCCGGCGCCTCTCGACGATCCTGTTCGCCTGAGTCTATGGGCCGCCGCATCGCCATCTTTCCGCTCGGCGGCGCGATATTGTTTCCGCGCGCCCACCTGCCGCTGCACATCTTCGAGCCGCGCTACCGGGCCATGGTGAGCGACGCGATGGCGCGCGACCAGCGCATCGGCATGATCCAGCCGAGCGGTCCGGGCGAGCCGGCCCCCTTGTTCACGGTCGGCTGCATCGGCCGCATCGCCGAGATCGAGGCGCTGGAAGATGGCCGCTTCAACATCGTCCTCTCCGGCGAGGCGCGCTTCCGCATCGCCCGCGAGCTGGATGTCACCACCCTGTTCCGCCAGGTGGAGGCCGAGCTGATCGAGGAGGATGGCGACGTGCGAATGGTCCTGGCATCCAGCGAGCGCGCCGCGCTGGAGGATGAGGCAAAGGTCTTTGCCGTCGCGCTGGGTTACGCGGTCGAGTGGAAGGCCGTGCAGAATCTGGACGATGAGACGCTGGTCAACGCCATCGCCCAGATCGCCCCGTTCGATAGTGCCGGCAAGCAAGCCTTGCTGGAGGCGGACAGCCTGCCCGAACGTGCCGAGCTGACCATCCAGCTCATGCAGTTCATGCGCCGCGAGGGCCGGCGACAGGGCAATGCCCGCCCCCATTGAGTCGCGGCCATCGGCCCACGCCTGTCGCTCATCGCCGCAAGGGACTCCGGCCGGCCGATAAGGGATCGACCGGCCGGACAATGACGGCGCAAGGGAGAGCCGCCAAAGCTGCAATGATGTCAGGCAGCGGCGAGCAGAACGACGTCTTCGCCCTCCTCGCGCGCGGCGGGCGCCGGGGTCGCCTCATCAGCGGGCGCGTCCTGCGACACGACCATGAGGCGGCGTGGACTCGGGTAGAAGCGCCGGCTCGCCACCACCACCGCACCGACGGCCAGATAGATGCCGACGGCGAGAAACAGGTTGAAAAACACCATCACGGCGAAGGCCACGCGCAGCCAGGTCGGGTTGAAGCCGAAATCCTCGCCGATCGCCGCGCAGACACCGAGCAACGTGTCGTTGCGGGCGATGAGCGAGGGTTGATAGCTTTGCATAAGAAACTCCCGTGGCGCGCGACCGAGTCAGTCGGCCCTGCTTGACGAAGGCTATGCAGAAGCCATGCCAAACAGATGAAACGGCGCTATTGCGCGATTCTCATGAATGTGAGTGGAACGGCGCCAAACATCGGGCGGGGAATTGCGCTAAGGGTTGGGAATTTTCACCAGATCGCAATCTGCCAGCTCGCGCGCCACTCGGTGAGGTCGTGTTCTCTCATGTGGCGCGGTTCTGAATGGGGGCGGATGGCCCTCCGGCGGAATCACAATGATGCGATCACACCCCCAAAACCGGCGCCCGATCCAGAGCCTGTCCAATCAGTGCTCCTACGCAGGCAGGAGCACAATATGGATCAACCTGGATAGGACGGGCCGCCATTCCGCTATAGCGGGGTTCGCGACCGGAACGCGGGTGAGCAGCGCACCGAAGTCGGCCAGTCGCAAGCCGCCAACCCGAATGCCGATCCGCCTTAAATCGGCTCGCCAAGCAGCAAGCGCGGGCGCGGGCCGCTTTCGCCGCGCGCTTCGGCCATGAAGCGGTCCTTGAGCGGCCCCAGCCGCTGGACGGCGGAGAGGCCCAGGCGGCGGGCGAGCGAGGCGGGCCGGCCCGGCACGTCGAACAGCCGCACGAGGCCGTCCATCATGATGGTGACGCTGAGCGAATCGAGCGCCCGCCAGCGCTGATAGCGGGCGAGCAATTGCGTATCGCCCGGCTCCAGCCCGGCGCGCATCCCGTCCACGATCACCTCGGCCAGCGCGGCGGCATCGCGATAGCCGAGATTGACGCCCTGCCCCGCAATCGGGTGGATGGCGTGCGCCGCGTCCCCCACCAGCGCCAGTCGTTCATCCACGATGCGCGCGGCGCGGTGATAGCCGAGCGGATAGCTCTGCATCGGCGCGGCAAGGCTGATCTTGCCAAGAAAATTGCCCATGCGCTTCTCCGCTTCCGCCAGCCAGGCGCGCTCGGGCAGCTTGCGCATCGCCGGCGCCTGCCGGTTGGGCACGGTCCACACAATGGCCGAGCGCGTGCCCGGCAGCATCGGCAGCAGCGCGAACGGGCCGCCGGGGTAGAAGATTTCATAGGCGGTGTTGCCATGCGGCACGTCATGATCGATCGCCGTGACTAGCGCCGTCTGCGAATAGACCCAGCTCGCGACCGGAATGCGGGCCAGCGTTCGGGTCGGGCTGCCGCGCCCTTCCGCGCCGACCAGCAGGCTCGCGCCGATCTCGCCGCCGCTCTCCAGCCGCACGGTCACGCCATAGGCATCGCGCACGATGTCGGCGGCCTTGTCGGGCTGGAAGCGGGTCACACCGTCAGCCGCCTGCGCGGTAGCATCGATCGCCCTGCGCAACTCGCGATTCTCGACCATGAAGCCCATGGCGCCGTCATCCGGGTCCGGCGCGAAGTCGAGCGCGCCGCCGGTCAGCCGCTCGCTCACCCAGATGCGGTCGATCGGGCAGGTCTTGCCGGCCAGATGGGGCGCGACGCCAATCGCCTCGAACAGCTTCCAGCTCGCGCTCGAAATGGCGGAAACGCGCCCGTCGAAACCGGGCGCCATGGTTGCCGCCGGCTCGGCCGGGTCGACCACCGCGCATTGGACGCCGTGCCGCCCGAGCGCGATCGCCAAGGTCAGGCCGACAAGGCCGCCGCCGAGAATGATGACGTCGAAGCGTTGCATGGTTCCGTCTCTAATCGCGAAATGCGCGGAAGGCGACGGGGAATGACAAGGTCGTGAGTCGGCCGCCTCAATCCTGCGCGATCTCGGCGGCGCGGCGATAGCGGAACACGGTCGCCGGCGGCACATTGCGGACGATGGTGCCGATCCGCTCCGCGCGCAGGCCCAGCAGAGCGGTCAGTCGCTCGGGCACCGGCGGGCGCGGCGAATAGGTGAACTGGATCACCGCGCCGCCCGGCCGCAGCAGGCGGAAGGCCTCCTCCAGAATCGCCTTTTGCAGCATCTTGCTCATGGCGAGCAGCGGCAGGCCGGAGATGACGCATTGATAACCGCCAGCGCCGCCCGCCGACTGCGCCAGCACCGACTGGGCCGGGGCTTGCAGGATGGAGACGCCCGGAAAGCCGGCCCGCAGATTATGCGCCAGCGCCTCGTTGATCTCGACGACCTCCAGATCGGCCACCGGCAGGCCCGTCGCGATGATCTCACGCGTGAGGGCGCCCGTGCCCCCGCCAAATTCCATGACGCGCCCGCCCATCGGGTCGATCTGCGCGGCCATCAGCCGGCCGAGATAATGGCTGCTGGGGACGATCGAGGCGGTCTGTCGCGGCTTGCGGATCCAGGCCTGCAGGAATTTCAGATACTCGCTGGCACTACTGCGGCGCTCGGTCAGTATGGATCCGTTGGTGGCCATCGCCCCTCACTCAAGATTGGAGTGACATGATCCCTAGAGCGCGGCGGCGCGCAAGAAAAGGGGCAGCGCAGCGGATTTTTTATCATCCTGTTGCCGCGTCCGTGCCGCGAGACGCAGATCAATCGCCGGCCGCGGCGCCTTTCGGTTCGCAGGAATGCCGCTCGAACGCCGGCTGCAAACGCACCCGCAGCGCCTCCAGCGTGACGCCGGCCGCTTCGGCCGCCGCATCCTCCGCGCGCAGGATGCGGGCCAGATTTTCATGCCGCTGGCACAGTTCATCGATCCGCTGGAGCGCGACCAGATGACTGCACACCACCGCCGGATCGGCGCAAAGTTGCACGCCCATCTCCTCCAGCACGAGACGGATGCAGTCCAGTTCATCGGCGATAAGCGCGCGAACCAGCGCGTCCGATGGCACAGCGCGAGCGTCCGATGGAGGCGGCCGCCTCCTCGTCCGGTCCTTCACGCCGGGCACCGTCATGCGCACACCAATGACCAGCCGCCCCGGTCCACGCGGGATCGAGCAGCCCGCTCCGCCCTGCTGCTGCCCATCGTGAGGAATCTGCTCGTCAATATCATCCCGCTTTCCGTCATGGCCGGCCGGTCATCGGCTGGCCCTAGTGGGAGGCCGTTTAAGAATCGTTCAGAAGCGCAACGGCACCCGGAAGACCTCAAATCTCCGCCTTGATGAGCCAGTCATGAAAGGCGCGGACCGAGCGGCGCTCCAGCGCCTTGGGGCGGCAGACGAAGAAATAGCGATACGGGCTTTCGATCCGCTGGTCGAACAGGCGCGTGAGGCGCGGGTCCTGCGCATGTTCGAGATGGCCGCCATGCATGACGGCGATGCCCAGCCCCTGCGCCGCCGCCTCCAGCATGAGCGCGCCGGAATCATAATAGTCCACGGCGGCAGGGGTGAGATTGGGCACATCGGCGGCTTCCTTCCACACATCGAAGGTGGAGGGCATGTCGCGATGGATGAGCACCGTCTGGCGGGCGAGATCCCGCGGCGAGCGGATCGCCTCCACCAGCGCCTTGGAGGCGATGAGGTAAATCTCGTCGCGGTCCAGTTCGCGCGCATAGAGAGAAGGGTCGACCTCGCGCGCCAGCACGATGGCGGCGTCCAGCCCCTCGCCCAGCCGCGCGACGGCATTGGGGCTGGTATCCACGTCGAGATGGATATCCGGGTGCAGGCGATGGAAATCGCCGAGCCGGGGGAACAATCGCTGGCTCGCGAACAGGGGCAGCATGCCCAGCCGCACCCGCAGCGTCCGCGCACCGCTGGTCGCCACCTCGATGGCGGCGCCAAGCTGGTCGAGCGCGGGCGCGATCTCGGTGAGCAGCGCGACGCCGTGCTGATTGATCTCGAGCTGCTGGTGCTTGCGCTCGAACAGGGTGTAGCCGAGGAACCGCTCCAGCGCCTGGATACGCCGGCTGAGCGCGGGGGCGGAGAGCGCCAGTTCCTCCGCCGCGGCCTTGACGGAGCCGGTGCGGGCGACCTGCACGAACGCTTCAAGCGCGGTAAGGGGCGGGAGTCGACGCACGGCGGTCAGCTATCCACAGATTGTTGCTGCATCGCACAAGCATGCCGCAGGTGCGAGCAAGATGCCAGTGCTGTTTATAGCGCTATCCATATCAAAGTGCGCTTGAAAAACGCACCAGCCGCGCGTGACGGCAGTGCGGTGCGAAAGGGTGTTCAGTCGAGGGCCGCCAGTTGCTAGACCTGCGCCATCCGCCTGCCGCTAGGCAGGCTCGCAAAATGATCCGAAGGGACTTCCATGCATCGCTCATTTCTCATGCTTGCCCTAGCGTCCACCAGCCTCTCCGCCTGCGCGACTCATATTGCGGGCGAATCGGCGGAAACGCCCGCTTCCGCAACATCCACGCCTGCCGCCGCGTCGTCGTCCAAGCCTGCGATCGGCGATTATGGCTTCGATGATGCCGGCATGGACCGCACCGTCGCACCGGGCGACAATTTCTACCAATATGCCAATGGCACCTGGGAGAAGAACACGCCCATCCCGGCCGACAAGTCCAATTACGGCCTATTCACCGCGCTGGACGACCTCTCCAAGCAGCGCACGCAGGACATATTGAACGAGGCCAAGGATGACCCCGCCAGCAAGATCGGCAACGCCTATGCCGCCTATCTGGACGAGGTGGCGGTGGAGGCCCGGGGTCTTGCGCCGATCAAGCCCTGGCTGGATGCCATCAAGGCGGTCAGGACCCAGGCGGATTATGTCGCCATTCTCGCGCAGGCATCGCGCAACGGTGTGCCCTCGCCGTTCGGCGGGTTCGTCGGCCAGGACGACAAGGAACCGGAGCAGTATATCTTCACGCTGGCGCAGAGCGGCCTCGGCATGCCGGATCGCGATTATTACCTCCAGACCGACGCGAAGATGGAGCAGACGCGCAAGGCCTATCGCGCCCACATCGCCCGGATGTTCGCGCTGGCCGGCGAAAGCGACGGGGAGAAGCGGGCGGACGCGCTGCTCGCCTTCGAGACGCAGATCGCCAAGGTGCACTGGACCCGCGTGGATAGCCGCGACGTCGACAAGAGCTACAACAAGATGTCGGTGGCCGATCTCACCCGCACCGCGCCCGGTTTCGACTTCGCGGCCATGCTCAAGGCGTCCGGCGTCAATACGGATACGCTGATCGTCGCGCAGCCCAGCGCCATCAAGGGCGAGGCCGCGCTGATCGCCAAGACGCCGCTGGCGGTGCTCAAGGATCAGTTGCTGATCCGCAGCCTCGATCAGTTCGCCGATTATCTGCCCGAGGCGATCGCCAAGGAGAATTTCGCCTTCTACGGCACGACGCTGAGCGGCACGCCCGAGCGGGAGCCGCGCTGGAAACGCGGCGTCAACTTCGTCAAGGCAGCACTCGGCGAGGAAGTGGGCAAGGTCTATGTCGCCCGCTATTTCCCGCCGGAAACCAAGGCCGCGGCGGACCAGCTCGTCAAGAACGTCATCGCCGCCATGGGGCGCCGTATCGACGGCCTCAGCTGGATGAGCGACGCGGCCAAGGCGCGCGCCCATATCAAGCTGGCCGCCTTCACGCCCAAGATCGGCTATCCGGACCAATGGCGCGACTATAGCGGGCTGGACATCAAGCGTGACGACCTGTTCGGCAACGCGCTGCGCTCCAACCAGTTCGATCATGATTATGAGGTCGGCAAACTCGGCCAGCCCATGCGGCGCTGGGAATGGTTCATGACGCCGATGGAGGTGAACGCCTACGCCAATTTCGGCATGGTGGAGATCGTCTTTCCGGCGGCCATCCTGCAACCGCCCTTCTTCGATCCTCATGCCGATCCGGCGGTCAACTATGGCGGCATCGGCGCGGTCATCGGCCACGAGCTAAGCCACCATTTCGACGACCAGGGCGCCAAATACGACGAGACAGGCCGCCTCAAGCAGTGGTGGAGCGATCAGGACGTCGCCAAGTTCAGCGCGCTGACCGACAAGCTGGCCAAGCAATATGACGCCTATGAGCCGCTGCCCGGCGAGCACGTCAACGGCAAGCTGACCCTTGGCGAGAATATCGCCGATCTGGCGGGCCTGATGGTCGCCTATGACGCCTATCATGCCTCCCTGGATGGCAAGGAGGCGCCGGTGATCGACGGCACCAGCGGCGATCAGCGCTTCTATCTCGGTTGGGCGCAGATCTGGCGGCGCAGCTACCGTGAGGAAAATCTGCGTCAGCGTCTGCTCACCGATCCTCACTCGCCCTCCGAGCAGCGCGCCGCCATCGTCCGCAATCTCGATCCCTGGTATCCGGCCTTCACCATCCCGTCCGACGCGAAGATGGCGCTGACACCGGAGAACCGCGTCCGCATCTGGTGAGCCGGGTCTGGCGCATTGCCTGAAAGGGACAAACGCCAGCGACAAGATTGCCGCAAAGGCACAGGGGTGACACCGCCGAGAGGGTTCGCTTCGGCGGCGTCACCCCTTCTGCGGACGGCCATTCAGCCGCCCGCTACCCTCTCGATGATCGGCCTCGATCGCCTGCGCTGCCGCGCCATCGGGACGACCTGATGGCGCGGCAGGTCTATGTGCAAATGCAGCACGACTTATCGCATCAGCGAAACAATTCAGCGTCATTCTGGTCGGAAAGCCGGTCCAATTCCCGAGCCACTCCTCAGCCAGCCATAAATCCGCAACACAAGCCATTCGGCAATTAGCGGAAAAATATCGCTAAATTTTGACTACCCCAACATTAACACAGATTCCCGCTGGATTGACGCTCTCATGGGACGAGCGCCTCAACGGCTCACCGCTGCGCCATTGCATTTCGCACTCGCACACAGATAGAGGGTTAATAGCCAATTAAGGCATTGTGGGAGTACACCACTATGAAGACAGCCCTCTATGCAGCAGCGGCAGCCCTTGGGGTGGTCGCAATGGCCCCGGCCGCCAGCGCAACGGATCTTTCCTATACGCTGGTCCAGAGCGGGGACAGCTATACGGCAGAATATGGAAATGCCGGCCTGTCCGGCTCATTCAACGATGTCATCACCTTTACGCCATCCATTGCTGACGCTTTGGCCGATATCACGCTGATTCAGGCCGGCAGCGGCCTGGGCGCAATCAGTTTCTCGGAACTGACGCTCGACGGCATCGACCTGCTGCCGTTTCTGACCACCAGTGTGAGCAGCAACGTGCTCGTGCTTACCGACTATGCCTTGGCGGCAGGCGAGCATGTGCTGACGATTGGCGGCACGGCCGGCGGCAACGCCTCCTATAGCGGCACCGTGAACTTTGGGCTCAGCTCGGCCGTGCCCGAGCCGGCGACCTGGGCCATGATGCTCGTGGGAGTGGCCGCGATCGGCATGACCATGCGCCGCCGCTCACATGTGACGCGCGTCGCCTTCAGCTGACAGTCCCCGGCTTCGGCGAACGCGATGGGGTCTTCGCGGCTCCATCACCAGAAGGCGCCAGCTCCTCCCCCCGGAGCTGGCGCCTTTTCTTGGGCATCATTCCTCCCGGTTGCCCATGCCGTGCTTCGGCGAAAGCGGCGCGCCGTTCGTGAATCCAGTGCCGTGTCCATATGCGGGGCAGCGCTCGCTCCACCTACGTCATCCCACATCATGTGCCTGCGGACGCCACATGCTGCTCATCATCACACGACATGCTTCCGCGAGCACCGCATGCCCCTCATCCATCCGCAACGTGCTCCTGCGAAGCCAAGAGTCCAGGGCAGATGCGCGCTCCCTTGCCGTCATAGGCTTCCGGCTCCCAGAAGCCCGATCGGCACGGGCAGGATGCCCCCGCGACGCGCGCGCGCCGCGCCCCGTCAACCGAGCCATTCCCCTGTCCTACAGCACACAGCCCGTGCCATCGTTCTTCGCGGCACAGGCTCTTTCTCAAACGACAGGCTGATCGGTTTCCTCACTCACCGGACGCGGTTTTTCCCCGTATAGAGGTGTAACCTTCAGAACCTTCGCAAGAATATTACGCGGTTTCGATCGACTCACTCGATCAATCGGCAAGCCCGGCACCTGCGCTTCACCGCGGCATGAAGCGGGTCCACGCGCATCGCAGCGCTCATCCCTATAAGGCAAGCCTACGCCCCGGCGCGGCCCCGCGCCAGCCGGCGCCACAGCCACTCGACCGGCCCCTGCCCCACGCGCTTGCGCCAGAGCGCCGACCAGCCGAGCATCGCGGCCCATGCCGCCAGCACGACCGGGATCAGCATGGCGCGGTCCACCTCGCCATAGAGCGCCAGGCCATAGCCATAGAAGATGCTGGTCATGACGAGGCTGCTCAGCAGATAGTTGGAGAGCGCCAGCCGCCCGATGGCGCGCACCGCGCCGACCAGCCCGCCGCCCGATGCCCGCGCCGCAATCTCCATCGCCAGCGCGGCGAGGCCCACCGCCAATGGCAAACGGAGCGGCAGCGACCAGCCGAAAATCGCGGCCTGCGCCGCCAGCGGATCGCGGGACGCCAAGATCCAGGCCGCCAGCCCGACCATCGGAATGAGGCCCACCAGCAGCGCCCGGCGCCATGTCGCGCGATATTGCTCCGGCCGCCACTGCCCGGCCAGGAACCCGCCCTTGAGCATCGCCATGCCAAGCGCGATGAAGGCCAGCATCTCGGGCAGGGCGTGCATCAGCAGGTTGAGCGCATCGCGCGGCATATCCGCAAGGCGGAGCCGCACGATATCGGCATAACCAAGATGGTAGCGCGCCATGTCCGCCGCGACCGCGCCGCTCGCGCCCATGCCGAGATGATCGGCATAATCGCGCCACAGCCCGATGGTCGATGCGGCCGCTCCCGGTGCGTGCGCCGCCGCGCGCAGCCAGAAGGGCGGCAGCACGACGGACAGGTTGATGAGCCACTGCACCAGCAGCAGCGCGAGCGCGAGCTTGATGAGGCCCAGCGTTTCGAGCCGCGCGAACAGGGTCGCGATCAGCCCGCACACCGCCAGTAGCAGCAGGATATCGCCCGACCAGAGCAGCACATAATGGGCGAGGCCGATCGGCAGCAGCCATGCCATGCGGCGGCGATGCGCGCGCAGCCCATCGCGCCCGTCCATCTCCGCCGATTCCATGACGAGCAGGATCGAGGCGCCGAACAGGATGGCGAACAGCGCGCGCATCTTGCCATCCACCAGCAGGAAGCCGGCCAGCCACGCCATCAGGTCCGCCACGCCGGCTGTGCCGATGGTGAAGGGGTTGAGCACCGCCGGATAAGGCAGGGCGAACAGGATGATATTGGGGAGTAAAATCCCCATCACGGCCAGTCCCCGCAGGAAGTCCAGCCCGTCGATCCGAAAGCTTTCGTCAGCCATGGCGTTTCCTATCGTCTTTTGGCGTGACGTCCACCCCCCGCCATGGCATGCGCCCGCCATGGCATCGGCACGCAAGGCACGGATCGGCGCGGCATTCGCCGCCGCGGCCGAGGGCTATGAGGCAAGCGCGGGCGTGCAGCGCATCGTCGCGCGCCACCTCGCCGAAATGGCCGGGCGTGAACGCTTGGCACCGGGCGCGCCGATTCTGGAGATTGGCTGCGGCACGGGCCTGCTCACCCGCGAAATCCGCCAGCGCTGGCCGGACGCCATGCTCACCGCAACCGACCTCGCCCCGGCGATGGTGGACGCCACCGCGCGGCAGGGCCTGGCCGCCCGCCTGTTCGCGATGGATGGGGAAGCGCCGGCCTTCGATGGGCCGTGGTTCGATCTCATCCTCTCCAGCCTCACCTTCCAGTGGTTCGATGATTTGCCCGCCGCCATCGCCCGTTTGCACGGCCTGCTGCGCCCGCGCGGCAGCCTCTATTTCGCGACCATGGGTGCGGAGAGCTTCGCCAGCTGGCGGGACGCCCATGCACAGGAGGGGCTGGAGCCGGGCCTGCCCGCCTATCCCGGCATCGCGCAGCTTCGCGCCATGCTGGCGCCCTTTGGCGACGCCTATGCCTGCGACGAGCATTATCCGCTGGAGCAACGCGGCGGGCAGGCGCTCGTCCGCCATTTCCGCGCAATCGGCGCGCATGTTCCCCGCCCCGGCTACCATCCGCTCCGCCCTCTCGCGATGCGGCGCGTCATCGCGCGCTTCGATGCCGCTGGCGGAGAAACCAGCTATCATGTGCTGTTCGGCCGGATCACCCGTGGCTGACGCCCCGCCCATCCTCCGCGCCGCGACGCCGGACGACGTGGTAGCGCTCGCCGCGCTCAAGCTCGTCACCTTCCGCGAAGCCTTTCTGGAGGATTTCGCGATTCCCTATCCGGCCCGCGATCTCGCCCGGTTCGCCGAGGACAGCTATAGCGAAGCGCGGATCGCCGCCGAGATTGCGGACCCGGCGCACCGGACCTGGCTATCCCAAGCGGCGGACGGCGCGCTGCTCGCCTACGCGCATGCCGGGCCATGCAAGCTGCCCCACCCCGAGGCGACCCCGCTGGCTGGCGAACTCTACCAGATCTACGTCCGCCGCGCGGCGCAAGGCATGGGGCTTGGCCGGCAACTCCTCGCAGGAGCGCTGGATTGGCTGGGCACGACCTATCCCGGCCCGCTCTGGATCGGCGTCTGGTCCGGCAATGCACGCGCGCAAGCCATCTATGCCGCGGCCGGCTTCCGCAAGGTCGGCGACTATCACTTCATGGTCGGCGATCATCGCGACGAGGAATATATCTTCCGCCGCGATTGAGAGGCGCGGCAACATACGGTACCCGGCCCAAGTCCACAGATGCATGAACGCGCCGAGCAGGACCGAGCCGCGAGCGATCTCACAGGGTCATGGAACGGATGGAACGGTGCTCCCGCGAAAGCCGGAGCACGGCCTGATCCGGCCCGAAGCGGGCAAGGTCCAGTGGCGGAAGTTCGCCGCCACCGTAATGACAATGCCGCTTGCGGCCTCTTAGATCTCGCCGTCCATCAGCTTGGGGAAGAAGCCTTCATGCACCGCACGCAGATCGGCCAGCGCGATGGCATGGTCGCTCTCGGGCAGCTCCACGATCAGCCGGTTGGCGATGGTGCGGCCGAGGCGCGCGACGGTGACGCCCTTCGCCTCCGCATGGCTGAGCAGCTCGACCAGCGCGGCGTCGCGTACGGTGACGACATACAGCCCCTGATCCTCCGCGAAATAGCTTTGCGCGGCGGTGCCGTGCAGCGGCTGATCGAGCATCGCGCCGATGCCGCCCGCGAGCGCCATCTCTGCCACCGCGACGAGGACGCCGCCGTCCGACACGTCATGGCAGGCAGTGATCGCGCCGCAGTGGATCGCCTCGCGCACAAAGTCGCCCGTCGCCCGTTCCCGCGCCAGATCGACGCGCGGCGGCGGACCGGCTTCGCGGCCCTCGATGCTGTGACACTCGCGCAGCCAAAGCGATTGGCCAAGGTCGCCCTTGCGGTCGCCGATCAGCAGGATGATGTCACCGGTGCCCTTGAAGCCAATGGTGCACATGCGGTCGATCTCGTTCAGCAGACCGACGCCGCCAATCGCCGGGGTCGGCAGAATGGCGCTGCCACCACCGGTCGCCTTGCTCTCATTGTAGAGGCTGACATTGCCCGAAACGATGGGGAAATCGAGCGCGGTGCAGGCCTGCGCCATGCCCTCGATGCAGCCGACGAACTGCCCCATGATCTCCGGGCGCTGCGGGTTGGCGAAGTTCATGCAGTCCGTGGTGGCGAGCGGAGTCGCGCCCACCGCCGTGATGTTGCGCCAGCACTCGGCGATGGCCTGCTTGCCGCCCTCGACCGGATCGGCAAAGCAATAGCGCGGCGTGCAATCGGTGCTGATCGCGAGGCCCTTCCGCGTGCCGTGGACGCGCACCACCGCCGCGTCGCCGCCGGGGCGCTGCGCGGTGTCGGCGCCGACCATATGGTCATATTGTTCCCAAATCCAGCGGCGGCTGGCAATATCAGGCGAGCCGATCAGCGTGAGCAGGTCGGCAGCGATGTCCTTTGTCTCCGGAACGTCGCCGAGCGGCGCGCAGGGCGGCGTCGGAACGTGCGGACGGTCGTAAAGCGGCGCGTCGTCGGCCAGCGGTGCGAGCGGAATGTCGCACACCGTCTCGCCATGGTGGACGAGGACCATGCGGCCGCTATCCGTCACCTCGCCGATCACCGCGAAGTCCAGCTCCCATTTGCGGAAGATCGCCTCGGCAAAGGCTTCCTTGCCGGGCTTGAGGACCATGAGCATGCGCTCCTGGCTCTCCGAGAGCATCATCTCATAGGCGGTCATGCCGGTTTCGCGCTGGGGCACCTTGTCCATGTCCAGCAGCAGGCCGACGCCGCCCTTGCTCGCCATCTCGACCGACGAGCTGGTCAGGCCGGCAGCGCCCATATCCTGAATGGCGACAATCGCGTCGGACGCCATGAGTTCGAGACAGGCTTCGATCAGCAGCTTCTCGGTGAAGGGATCGCCCACCTGCACGGTCGGACGCTTCTCGTCGCTGTCCTCGGCGAAATCGGCCGAGGCCATGGTGGCGCCGTGGATGCCGTCCCGCCCGGTCTTGGAGCCGACATAGACGATGGGATTGCCGACGCCCGAGGCCGCCGAATAGAAGATCTTGTCCGTCTGCGCGACGCCCACCGTCATCGCGTTGACGAGGATGTTACCATCATAGGATTCGTGGAAATTCACCTCGCCGCCCACAGTCGGCACACCCACGCAGTTGCCATAGCCGCCGATGCCGCGCACCACACCGCTGATGAGATGCTTCATCTTGGGATGATCCGGCCGGCCGAATCGCAGTGCATTCATGTTCGCGACCGGCCGCGCGCCCATGGTGAACACATCGCGCAGGATACCGCCCACGCCGGTCGCCGCGCCCTGATACGGCTCGATGTAGCTGGGGTGGTTGTGGCTCTCCATCTTGAAGATGGCCGCCTGTCCATCGCCAATATCGACGACGCCGGCATTCTCGCCCGGTCCGCAGATCACCCAGGGCGCCGTGGTCGGCAGCTTCTTCAAATGGATACGCGAGCTTTTGTAGGAGCAATGCTCCGACCACATGACCGAGAAGATGCCGAGTTCCGTCAGATTCGGCTCACGGCCGAGGGCCTTGAGGACGCGGCCATACTCCTCCTCGGTGAAGCCATGGTCTGCGACGATCTGCGGTGTGATGGGGGACGTGTTGCTGGACATGAGCGGCCTTTATCTCCGGAGGTCGGCGGGCACAACCATGGAGGGCGCTTGCGTCGCCTCGACCGCATTGACGCGGCCCCTGCGCCTTCCCGGACATGGAAAGGGCCGACCTATCGAGGCCGGCCCATATGGCAGTGACAAGCCCCGGGGGGCCACGATCGAATTCAGGCGACTCAGCCGGTCTTGCAGCTCTGACCGTTGTAGGTCACGCTATCCCCATTGCTGACGATGGTGATCTTGCCATCCTCAGAAACGAAGGGCTGACCAGCCTCGGGCGCCTTAAGCTCCGTGGCGGGAGCATCCTTGTCCGTCCTGAAGTTGGCCGTCTTGTCGTCCGTCATGAAGGAGACGAAGATCAGGCTATTGTCCTTGCAACGATAGCTATGGGTCGACTTGAGCATGGGGGGCAGCTCAACCGGAGCGGCGTTAGCCAGTTCGCTATCCATCGGATCGTTGGTGCCGGTGTTGAAAGATTCCGGTTCGGACTTGCAAGCGCCGAGCGCGAGCACGACCGCGCCGAGCGCGAGCGAGGTGGTGATGCGTTTGGGATATTTCATAGCGCGCCCCCTATCCTGCGTGGCTTTGGCCTCGTCAACGCCTTTATTGGCTGAACGCTGTCATTTTTGCCACTTCCCGAGCCAAGCGCGCTTGACCGCGTGCGGGCGGCGGGTCATTGCACTCGCATGGCCGACCCTGCCGATACCGACACGCTCAGCTTCGAGGAAGCGCTCCGCCGCCTGGAAGCGATCGTCCAGCAGCTTGAGCGCGGCGACGTCCCGCTCGAACAATCCATCACGCTCTACGAGGAGGGCGACAAGCTGCGCGCGCAATGCCAGGCCCGCCTCGCCGCGGCCGAGGCCCGCATCCAGCAAATCGTCGGCACTGCGGACGGCGGCGCGAGCAAGACCGCCCCTTACCCGGCCGATTGACCGCGATGCGCGTTGACGCACCGACTCGGCTGGACGAGGCAATGGCGACGATCGCCGACGCGATCGACCGCCAGTTCGAACAGTTGCTGATCAGCCCGGATGAGTTGCGCACGCGCCTCTACGCCGCCATGCGTCACGCTGCGATCGGCGGCGGCAAGCGGATGCGGCCGCTGATCGTCAAGGCCAGCTGCGACCTGTTCAACGTCGGCTTCGAGAGTGCGCTGCGCACCGGCCTCGCGGTCGAGTGCATCCACGTCTATTCGCTGATCCACGACGACCTGCCCGCGATGGACGATGACGATGTGCGGCGCGGCAAGCCCACCGTCCATCGCGCCTATGACGAAGCGACGGCGATCCTTGCGGGCGACTGCCTGCACGATCTCGCTTTCTCCGTGCTGGTCGACGAGCGCACCCACCCGGACCCGTTCGCCCGCTGCGAGCTGATCCGCGCACTGGCGCAGGCGAGCGGCCCAATGGGCATGGCCGGCGGCCAGATGATGGACCTGACAGCGCAGACGACTCAGTTCGATCTGCCTACCGTCACCCGCATGCAGCAACTCAAGACCGGCGCGCTCATCGCCTTCTCCGCCGAGGCGGGCGCCATCCTCGCCCGCGTGCCGGAGGACAGGCGCGTGGGGCTGCGCGGCTACGCGCATGACGTCGGCCTCGCCTTCCAGATTGCCGACGATCTGCTTGACGTGGAAGGCGATGCGCAAGTCGCCGGCAAGGCGGTCGGCAAGGATGCCGCGGCCGGCAAGGCCACCTTCGTCTCGCTGATCGGCCGCGATCAGGCGCGTGAGCAAGCCGAGCTGCTGGTGGCGCAGGCCAAGGCCCATCTGCACAGCTTCGGCAGCGAGGCCGATCTCCTGCGTGACATCGCCGATTTCGCGATCCACCGCACCCATTGAGGAAACCGCCCATGCGCATCGGCCTCTATCCCGGTTCCTTCGACCCCATCACACTGGGCCATATGGACATCATCCGGCGCGGCGCGAAGCTGGTGGATAAGCTGGTGATCGGCGTCACCACCAACCCGAGCAAGACCCCGCTATTCCCGCTCGACACCCGCCTCGCCATGATCCGCCGTGAATGCGCGGCGCTCGGCAACGGCACGATCGAGGTCGTCGCGTTCGATTCGCTGCTCATGCACTTCGCGCGCGAATGCGGGGCCAGCCTGATCCTGCGCGGGCTGCGCGGCGCCTCCGACTTCGAATATGAGTATCAGATGACCGGCATGAACCAGTATCTCGATTCGAGCATCGAGACGGTGTTCCTGATGGCGGACGTGGCGCTGCAGCCCATCGCATCGCGGCTGGTCAAGGAGATCGCGGCGCTCGGCGGCGATATTTCGCGCTTCGTGACACCCGCCGTGCGCGACGACATGCTGACGCAAATCGCCGCGCGCAAGGCGCAGAGCAGTTGACGGGTCATTGCGCGTTCAGCCAAGAGCGGGCAGAACCATACGGATGACAAGGACGGCCATGCCCCACACGCTTCGTTTCCTCACCGGCGGCCTCGCGGCGGCGCTGCTGATCGCGGGCACGGCGCCGGCATGGGCGCAACCCAAGACGGCAGAAGATGTCGCCAAGGAAGCGGACGTCGCCGCACGCGCCAAGAAGGATGCCGACGCGCTGCGCGAGGAAGCGGCCAAGAGCGGCGTCAAACCCTTACAGGCGACTGTGCCGATCACGCCCGATAACGTCTGGGTGCTCGACCTCTCGGACGGCGGCCATGTGCGCATCCAGCTTCGCCCGGACGTCGCGCCCGAGCATGTCGAACGGGTCAAGGCGCTCACCCGGCAGGGCTTCTATAATGGCCTCCTGTTCCACCGCGTGATCGACGGCTTCATGGCGCAGGGCGGTGACCCCAAGGGGGACGGCACCGGCGGCTCGGAACTGCCGGATCTCAAGCAGGAGTTCAACTGGCTACCGCATATGCGCGGCGCCGTCTCCATGGCGCGCGCCGAGAGCGAGGATAGCGCGAACAGCCAGTTCTTCATCATGCTGATGCCGCGCCTGCAACTCGACCATAAATATACGGTGTTCGGCCGCGTGATCGACGGCATGCCCGGCGTCGATGATATCGCCAAAGGCGAGCCGCCGGAAAGCCCGACCAAGATCGTCCGCGCCTATATCGAGGGGGATGGCCAAGCCGCCGCCCCGGCTCCGAGCGCCGCACCGGTAAGCTGAACGAGCATTACCGGGCTTTGCTCGGGCGCCACCGCTAATGGCTCATCGGGCATGGCGGTAAGCCTGTGTCTCCTGCGATGATTGATATGGGCAGAGGCATTATAATCCAGATCATGAATTTCCATGAAGACATTGTTTAAAAACGATATCATTGAAATTCCTGTTTCCATTCCCCGGTAATCGCCCTCATTCATCCAATATGGTGAACGGTCTTGACCGAACCTCTCTCCGGACTCTAACAATGGCAGGGAAAGCACCGATATAAGGCGCTTTTCTGGTTAATATTGTCCGCGAGTTCCCATAATTCCCACTGGTCGACTTCCTTCGCGAACCTATGCCGGCAGCAGATATTCTGCGCCTGTCTGTCGTGCCGCTCCCTTTGTCTTGGCCATGATGCTGCCGCTGATGATCGGCGCGACCAGCCTCACCGCCAGTTTCGACCAGCCAGTTCTGGACGCTCATAATCATGAACGGGCGATACTGGGACTGCCGCAACTGCGTTGGAATGCCGATCTTGCGCGCGCCGCCGCGGAGAAGGCAAGCGACGTGGCGCGCGGCGGCCGGTTCGGCCATGCGCACGGCCAATCCTATACGGGGCCGGGTGAGAATCTCTGGGCCGGCACCCGAGGCTATTATTCCCCGCAGGCCATGGTTCAGCGCTGGGCCGATGAGAAACGCAATTTCCGGCCGGGCGCCTTTCCAGACAACAGTGTGACCGGCAATGTCGCCGATGTCGGCCATTATACGCAGATGATATGGCGCGCCACGCGGAACATCGGCTGCGCCAAGGCAGCCAGCGCCAGCGAGGACATCCTCGTCTGCTATTATACGCAACCCGGCAATTATCTGGGTGAACGGCCGTTCTGACGCCAAAATGTCGGCTCATCCCGAGACGAGACGGCCCCTCCGACGAAAGATGCCTCCCCGCCTATTTCTTGCGGGTTTCGCCTGGATTGTTCCGCGTGAGGAAGCGGACGATCGCATCGAGTTCCGGGTCGCTCACCTCAGCCCTGCTGATCGCCGGCATGGTGCTGAAGCCATGGCGCACGACGGCGCGGATATAATCACCGGTGAGATCCTTGCGGTCGGCGAGCAGCGCTTTTTCCGGCCCGAGGCGCTTGGCGATGGTCAGCGTGCCCATTCCCATCTCGACATGGCAATATTGGCACCGCGCCCGAAACACCGTCTCGTCCGGGCTTTTCGAGATGCTGGCCGCGACCGGAAACTGCTTCTGCACGGGAGCCGCCACCTGAGCAGCGGAGGCCGGCCGGCCCTGCTGCGCCAGAACGGCGCCGCCAAATGCGAGCGAGCCACCCGCCACGAGCATGAAGGCCAATCGTTTCATGCGCCCTTCTCCTTGCGCAGCCGCTTGGGCCAGATGCCATTTTTTCCGGGAGCGAGAATACCGTTGGGATCGAGCAGATCCTTGACCTGCTCGTTCAGACGCCACAACGCATGGTCGTTGAAATCATATGTATCGGCAACGCTATCCATGAAGTCGATATGGGTGCGATATTCGCCATAGCCCTCGGCGCGGGCATCCTTGATCATCTGCACGAACAGCGCCTTGGCGCGCCGCACCATATCCGCATTGTCCCGATCATAGAGGATCATGTTCACATTGGCGATGTGGCGATGGCCGATGGTGAAGCTGCAATAATAATCCAGCCCCGCCTCCTCGAACCGCTTCTTGCGGGCGAGGAAGGCCTCCCAGGCCAGTTCGCCGGAGGGCGGAAGGATCGGCGAGAAGCCGATATGGCCGCCGCGCCCGCCCATCCAGTTCACCACCGCAAGCGGTAGCACGAATGGGATACCCAGATTGACGTTGAACGGCTCGCGCGGCTCGCCCTTCTTCCACACCTTCCAATCGAGCTTGGCGCCAAGCTGCGGTTCAAGCGCAGCCTCGACGATCTTGCGCTTGGCCTCGACCACGCCCTCGTCTCCGAACAGCGAGATGTGGAAGGTCCACCAGCCGACATTATATTTCTTCTGCACCTTTTCGGCGAGATCGTCCGGCAACGGCCCGTCCCCATCGAACCAGTCCGAGCGGACGGTATAGGCGGAAGCGTCGTGCAGATAATTGCCGAAGACGATATTATGCTCGATGATCCCACGCAGACGCAGGTCGGCCAGCACGTTCATCGCCCATTTGATGTCTTCCATCTTGGGCAGGTTAACCTGCGCCATGATGGCCGTTTGCGGCTCGGGCATCATCCACACATTCGCCTTGGTGACGATGCCGAAGTTGGACTGGGCGAACATCTGGTCCCAGGCCGGGCCGAAGCCATATTGATAATGCGCCCAGCTCTTGCTGCCCTCCATGGCGCCCATGCCCGTGCGGACGACCTCGCCCGTCGGCGTCACCACCTCCAGCCCGCACAGCTTCGACGTGTTGTCGCCATAGGGCGTGTAGCCGATGCCGCGCTCCAGCGCGTTGCCGATGATCGACCCCCAGCCGTTCGCCGGGGCGGACATCCAGAGCGGCACCTTGTTCGCCTGCAGATACTCGTTCATCTGGAAGAAGCCGACGCCCGGCTCCAGCGTGGCATAGGCGAAGCGCTCATCGACATGCAGCACCTGGTTCATGCGCGTCATGTCCAGCACGGCGGTCCCCGCCAGCACCGGCGAGGCCGCGCCATACCCCAGGTTGCGCCCGCGCGCGACCGGCCAGAGCGGCAGCTTGTGCTCATTGGCGATGCGGACGATCGCCTGCACTTCCTCGACGCTCGTGGGCGTCAGCGCCGCGGTGGGCACATGATCCAGCCCATCGCCCAACGCATAAGGGTCGATATAGGTATCCCGGTCGAGATCGGTGGCGAGAACCTTGTCCGCGCCAAGAGCGCTCGTCAGCGCCTTGATGGCCTTATCATAGCCGGCGCCGTCCAGCCCCGGCGGTAAGGTGATGCCTGCCATCTCGAAACCCTCTCCCAATCCCGCTTATCGCGTGCAGCATGAAGGAAACGGCCGCTTTTGCCTACCGGATCGAGCGCGCATTCCTCCATGCGTCAGCCGTTGCTTGTTATCGTAACGAGCGTTATAGTCAAGCATCAAGCCGCGCGACACGGCATCAGCCGCGCGCGCTCAGGACCAGGGTTGAGGCAGGAGAGCGGAATGACGGGCGCGATGATCGGCAGGCGGGATCTGATCAAGATCGGCGGTTTGGTGACGGCGGCCGGCGCGGTCGGCCTGGGCCAGAGCGCGGTGCAGGCAGCCTCTCCGCTCCTGTCGACAGTGATCTTCGACCCGGCGCATGAAGGCGCGCGCCGGTTGGCCGAGCGCAATCACGGCGCGGGCTGGACCCGCCTCGCGCTCCGGGGCGATCGCTGGCAATTCGCGCGGGATCATCTGGGTCAGCCAGCTGGCGCCATCGTCGGCTATACCGGCTGGAGCGACTTCGTCTTCCTGCGCGGCACCTTGCAGGAGCGTGGCCTGCGCGTCCGCGCGCAAACCCGTCACGCCGGGCCGGGGGCAAGTCTCTTTTCCTGGATCGCGCACTGAGGCGCGATCTGCCCTGCGGCTGGCCGGCGTCGGGCTATAACCAATATTGAGGGAGAGATGCGTTATGAAGCTTTCGGTTGAGGACCGCTTTGGCCTGCAGGACCTCATAGCAGCCTATAGCTGGGCGCTCGACACGGGCGATGTCGAGGCGCTGGTGGCGTGCTTCACCGAAGACGCCGTCATGACCGAGGAGGTGTTCGAAGACCCGGATATCTGGAAGGGGCATGACGGCATCCGGCGCATCGCCACCCATTATCGCGATTCGAAGGGCTTTCCCGGCCGCCAGCATCATGTCACCCAGGTCCAATATGATCCGCAGGCGGATGGCACGGTCAAGATGCGCTCCTTCGCGTTCGTCACCGAATGTCATGGCGAGCCGCCTTATCTGCTCCGCTTCGCCGGCTGGTATGAGGATCATGCCGTCAAGGACACGGACGGCGAATGGCGCTTCCGCCGCCGCACGGTTCGGCTTTGGGACGGCGAAATCCTCAAGAACTTCCCCGGTCACGGCGAATGGGTACCCCGCAAACGCCCGCCCGAGCTTGTCATCAAGATCTGACGGCGAGCGATTGTGGGCCTGCGATGAACGTCCCGCCGATGCCGTCGCAAGGCCCCGATGGGCTGGAGTCAGCCGGGCCGCGCACGCCGAGCCTTACCGGACCAATGCCACGGCATGACACGCGGCCAACTATCCGCTGCGCTTACACCTCTGAGTCGCCCGGCTTCGTGGCCGAAAGGAAAAGCGACTGACCGCCGCTATCCGTGGCCTCCAGCGTGCCGATCAGGCGTTTCAGCATCTGGTTGAAGGTCAATATCTCATCCATATCGAGATCAGATAGAAGATAGCGGGCCACAAGATCGGTCGGCCCCTGCATGGCTTCATAGAGTCGCCGCCCCTCCGGCGTCAGCGTCAGCACCTTGCGCCGGCCGTTCTTCGCATCCCGGCTCACGCTGATACGGCCATCCTTGGCGAGCGTGGACACCGCGCGCGAGACGCTCATCGGGCTGACCCCGGTCAGCGCCACAAGCTCGTGGCTCGCCGCATTGGGATTCTGCCCGATAATCATCAGCAAGCGGAACTCGTTGAAGGAAATATCATGCTGGCGTTCAAGATAGGTCGAGAAGGGCGCCGCAAGCTTGTTCGTCAGCTTATGGACCAGATTGAGCGTATCGCGAGACTCGTCAACACGGCGCTGCTCCGCGCCGCACTGCCCCGCCTTGCTCCGCCCTCGTCCAGACACGGCCTGCTCCATTCAGCGCTCCTGCTGGCGCCTATATCGCTCCCCTTGCGCCGATTCCGGGGAAGCGAATTCATCGCCCGTTCTTGCGGGCATCCATATCAAATCCCCTACCCAAGTCGATCATAAGACACACATTCCTGGCCCCGGCACACTCCTTGCCGCAATAGCTTCAGCAGTGAGATCACGAAATCTCGTCGCGAGTCGGCTGGTTGGTCTGCTCCTCAGGTCAATGCCGCGTCCGCGAGCCGCGCCGGGGGCATATGGCGATCAATGATGAAGGCCGCCAGCAGGACCAGCACCGCGCCAAGGCTGAGCACGGCAAAGAACGGCACCACACTGCCCCGACCGAGATCGAGCAACGCGCCGCCCAGGCCGCTCGCGCTGATGGCGCCCACGCGGCTCATGAAGATGCCGAAGCCAAGGCCGGCCGAACGGCATGAGGGCGGATAGCCAAAGGTCATGATGACATACATTGACGCGATGCCGCCGCTGAACACCGCTGCGGCGGCGCCGATCAGCGTGACGACGATCAGGCGCTCTCCGGCCGTGGGGGTCGCCGGCAAGCTCTCGACCGCAAAGGCGAGGCCGATGAGCAAGGCAAGCAGCACGATGCTCAGAACGGCCATGACCCGCCGGGAGCCGAACTGACGGGAGAAAACACCCGCAGCGACCGATCCCACGATGGACGTGATGCCCGCCACAGAAACGGCATGCCCCCCCTGCTCCAGCGTGAAGCCGGCAGCGGTGAGAAAGGTGGTCGACCAGTTGAGGATACCATAGGCGACCAGCGCAAAGGCAGTGAAGGCAATGCCGATGCCGATATTGAGCCGCAGATTGGCACGATGAAGCACGCCGACCGTCGCGCTGCCGTCCATGTCCGCGTCGTGACGCTCGACCGTCAATTCGACATTCTCCCCAAGCACGCGCCGAGCGGCACGCGCCGCCTCCGCCGTTTTGCCCCGCGCCATGAGGAACGAGGGGCTGTCGCGCAGGAGGATGAGGACGATCGCCACGAGCAGCAGGGTCGCCACGCCGAACACGACGAATGTGCCGCGCCAGCCATAGGCCTCCGCCAGATTGGGGCCGAGCCAGCCGACGATGGCGCCACCGATGGGCGTGCCGACCGAGAGCGTGCTCACCGTGACCGGCCGCCAGCGCTCCGGCATCCACTCGCCGGCCATGGCCAGCGCATTGGCATAAGCCGCGCCGAAGCCGATGCCGCCCAGCACACGCCACCACGCCATGTGCCAGACGCCATCCGTGCGGCTGGCGGCGATGGTGGCGAGCGCGAAGATCAGCGCGGCAAGCGCCAGCGTATAGCGCCGGCCGATCCTGTCCCCCAGCCAGCCGCCGCCCCAGGCGCCGAGGCCGAAGCCGATCAGCGCGGCGCTCATGGCGATGCCGAAGGTGCCGCGATCAACGCCAAAGTCCACAATGACCAGCGGCGCGACGATGCCGAGCAGCTGCATGTCGATGCCATCGCTCACCAGCGCCAGCATGCAAACGCCAAGTGTGATCCATTGGAACAGCCGTACTGGCGCGCGCGACATGGCTGCGCTGAACGTCATGGCCGCAGATGTGGTCACGATGGCATCCTCCCTTTTTTGTCGACCCCGTCTTGAAGCAGTTTCGAGCGCTTGTCGTCAGACATTTCGTCTGCCTGCGCGGCAGTCAACATATGAGTCCGGTCCGGTCGCTTCCCGCCACAGCGATCGTCCACCCCTCACCGCGCGCTTTCCGCCGCGCCGGTCCGCACCGTCGCACCAGCATGGCATCCCACCCAGGCGGGTGGGGTGAGTCGTTGATATTACTCCATTAATATGGGGTTCATAAATGTGACGTTCATAAACTGCGGCATTTTTAACACAACTCATCCCGCGCCGAACAAAGTCAACGTTCGATGGCTGGACAAGCCTTTCCTTCACCTTCTAGGAGCCACTTCCAATCGCCTTGCACTGATTAGTGCTGGAATGGATAGGGCACTTATCATGCCCCTGATTGAGATACTGGGAGGTCAGCCAATGATAGCTCGCGACACCATGCGGTAGCCTCCCGCCTGCCTCGGGCGGCTAGCTTTCCGGCTTCCCGAACTTTTCGTTTCTTCGTCTCGTTGACCACCGCTGCATGCGCGGCGGCGTAGCGTTTTGCGCCCATTGCATACTCAGGGGCGCCCATCGCCGCGCAGACATGGTCCTTCCGGCCCGCTTGTCCGATTTTCATGGGCAGCGCGGGCAACGAGCCGAGCCAATCTGGCCCGCAAGAGGCCCAAAAACAAAACGGTTGAGGCAGCGCCGCCCCTTGCTGGTCGGATGCTGCCCATATTGGACTCAGGACTGGAGAACATTCCTAACATGAATAGCTCAATCAAAACTGGCCGTTCGTTCGGCCAGACGTTCAAGGCGGCCCTGTTCGCCAGCAGCGTCGGCATGCTCATGCTCGGCACGCCCGCCCACGCGCAGGACGACAGCGCTTCCCAGGCCGATGCGGCTCCGGAAGAGCAGGCCATCGTCATCACCGGTTCGCGCATCGTCCGTCGCGATTATCAGGCGAACAGCCCGATCCAGACCGTCGGCAGCGAACTGCTGCAGACTTCGACCACGTCGGCGCTGGAAACCAACCTGAACAAGCTGCCGCAGTTCTCGTCGACCACCAAGGTGCCGACCGCTGGCGGCGACATTCAGCCGACGGCGACCAACACGCCCGGCGCCGCGACCATCTCGCTGCGCGGCATCGGCGCCAACCGCAACCTCGTGCTGATCGACGGCCGCCGCGCCACGCCAGCCAACGCCTCGATGGCGGTGGACATCAACACAATTCCCTCGGCCGCGATCGAGCGTGTCGAGATCATCTCGGGCGGTGCCTCCTCGACCTACGGCGCGGACGCCGTGGCCGGTGTCACCAACTTCATCATGAAGAAGAACTTCCAGGGCTTCAGCCTGGACGCCCAGCTCGGCACCACCGAGAATGGCGACAACACCGAGTGGACCGTTTCCGGCATCCTCGGCACCAACTTCGCGGACGGCCGCGGCAACATCAGCATTGCCATGTCGACCAACACCCGCAAGGCTGCCTACCAGCGCGACCGCAAATGGTATCGCGACCTGTGGGCGAACCCGGATGTCGGCGGCACCGGCTTCTTCCCGCAGCTTCCCGGCGTGAACCTCGGCTTCGCGAACCTGCCGTCCTCGGACGCGCTCAACAACGCGATGGGCGTCACCACCTGGGCCAACGGCGGCGCCGGAGCCACCGTGTTCGCCAATCCCGACGGTTCGGTCTTCTCCGGCTTCGACAAGGCGAGCATGAATGGCGTTCCGGCCAACCAGGTTGTCGACGGCTATAACTACAAGCTGCTCTCCAACGGCCAGATCGGTGCGAACTTCACCGACAACCTGCTGGTCCTGCCTCTCGAGCGCTACAATGTGTTCGCCCGCGGCAATTATGAGATCAACGACTGGGTGAGCGTCTTCGGCGATGCCTCGTTCAGCAAGGTCAGCACCTCGACTGTTCAGGAGCCAGGCCCCATCACGAGCGGATGGAGCGTCATGGTCCCCAATGACGGTCGCGATATTCCCGCCGATCTCCAGACCATTCTGGATTCGCGTCCCGATGCAGCGGCGCCCTATGCGCTTCGCGCCATGCTGCCGTTCAACCGTGCATCGAAGACCGACGTGTTCACCTACAATCTGACGGTCGGCCTCGACGGCAAGGTGCCAGGTTCCGACTGGACCTGGACGCTGTTCGGTCAGCAGGGCGAGTCGGAGACCAACGTGCTCCAGACCGGCTTCGTCTCGCTGCAGCGTCTGCGTGCGGTGATGCAGGCTCCCAACTGGGGCGCTGGTTTCACAGCCACCGGTAACATGGGTGATCCGGATTACGGCTTCGGCGGTGCAACCGCGACCTGCACCACCGGCATCAATCCCTTCTCCTACCTCAATGGTGGTCAGATCAGCCAGGATTGCCTCGATGCAGTCTCGACGAACCTGAAGACCCGCGCTGTCATGCAGCAGTCGGTCTGGGAGTTCGATGCCCAGGGCACGCTGTTCGCTCTGCCGGCCGGCGACGTCAGCGCCGCCATTGGCGCCAGCTATCGCCACAACGACTATCACTTCGACAACGATGCCTACACGACCCAGGGTTCGATGTTTAACGACCAGGTTCTCGGTCTTTATCCGTCGGGCAACTCGAAGGGCCGCATCACGGCGCGTGAAGTCTATGGCGAATTGCTGATCCCCGTCCTCGCGGACATTCCGGGCATCCGCAAGCTGGAGCTGGAGCTGGGTGGTCGTATCTCCGACTACAGCACGACCGGCACGAGCTACACCTACAAGGCGCTCGGCACCTGGGAAGTGACCAACTGGCTGCGTTTCCGCGGTGGCTATAACCGCGCTGAGCGTGCTCCGAACATCGCGGAGCTGTTCCTCGCGGCCCAGCAGACCTTCGCATCGGCATCCGGCGGCGACGTCTGCTCGCTGCTGAACGGTCAGGCATGGTCGGCCAACCCGAACGCTGCGGGCAACACGGCGGCCAATGCCGCGAACGTCCAGGCGCTCTGCACCGTCCTCATGGACCGCGCAGGCCCGGATGCGGCATCCAACTACTATGCCGGCACGCAGAGCGAAGGCGCGTCCTTCATCTTCCCGACGCTCACCGGCAACGCCAATCTGAAGCCGGAAGTTGCCGACACCTGGACGCTCGGTGCGGTCGTGACCTCGCCGTTCGACTCCCCGTGGCTCAACTCGCTGCGGTTCGCGGTCGATTATTACAACATCAAGGTGAAGGACGCGATCGGCGCCCAGACGGCTGACATCGTGCAGCGTCAGTGCTTCGACACGGCCTACAACCCCACGTTGGACCCGAACTCGGCAGCATGCCAGGCTGTCGCCCGCAACGCGAGCGGCGCGCTGGGCAACCTGTCGCTGACCTATCTGAACAGCGGCCGGTTCCAGACCTCGGGCCTCGACTTCCAGCTTGACTGGGCCAAGGACATCGGTCCGGGCCGGTTCACGCTGAACAGCGTTCTCAACTACACCATCTCGATGAAGTCGGTTGAGCTGAGCGGCCTGCCGCTGGTCGAATATGTCGGCACCACCGGCCCGACGCAGAACGGCCTCGACGGCGGTGCATTCCGCTGGAAGCTGTTCACGACGTTCGGCTACTCGGTTGGCCCGGTCAACCTGGCCCTCCAGTGGCGTCACCTCCCGCGCGTCCGCACGGAAACGGCGGCGATCATTCCGACGACCTCGATCGTCGGTGCGGGTGCCTACGACCTGTTCAACCTGAACGGCACGGTCAAGGTTACGAGCGATGCGACCTTCCGCTTCGGCATCGACAACCTGTTCAACAAGGCGCCGCCGCTGTTCGGTGTGAACACCAATCCGGCTGCGGGCACGCTCGCGGGCGGCAGCTACAATGCGGCTTATTACGACGTGATTGGTCGCCGGTTCTTCATCGGCGCCAACTTCAAGTTCTAAGGTTCAAACCAGAACTCTCCCTGTCCCTCCCCGCGCCTGCGGGGAGGGATTTTTTTGCCCTGATGATTTGGCTATGCGCAAAATGCGCCTGAGATTTGCGCTCCGTCCCGGCATAGCCTGACGCGCGCTGCGCAGCGGCACGGAGAGTCCCGTAACAACCCCAGCCGGCTTTTCTGCCGCCCAGTCAGCAGACGCGCCGCTATCCCCGACGATCTCGGCGAGCGTCATAGGCCGTTACGACACCGCCGCCCGGATAAAGCTCAGGCCAGCGCCGCCCCCCCGATAAACCCGCATCGCCAGCCCCTCCATGCGCGCCTTGAGTTGCAGCGCGAGGTGGAGCGAATGGAAGCGCACCTGCATCAGATTGCCGCCCTGGAACCCGAGGCCTTGCTGCGCGGTGGGCTTCCACATGTTGCGCAGTTCGCCTTCCCACGGAGCGGATCGCCGCTGATACCGGCCGCCGGGTCTTCGCCCATGGGCATGGCAGGTCAAAGGTGGTCGAGAGCAGCCAGCACCTCCCCGGCCTCCGGACGGTCCAGCCAATCCGGGCTGACATGCAACCAGCGGAGCATCAGGCCGGGTCCAATGATGGCGACGGCCGGCTGCGGCAATTCCCAGGTGCCGGTGCCCGTCACCTCGCCGATCCAGCCCTTGGGCGGCGGCGATGGCCGGTGGTCCGGCACGAAGCTGATCCCCAGAAAGCGCGCAAGGTCATTATCCAGATCGGATGCGACCCCGAAACTCAACTGTTGGCGCACCTTGATCTCACGCAGCTTGTCCGGTCGCTGCGGGCTGAGCGCCAGTAACGCAATGCCTCTCTCGCGCAGTGCGGGGAATAGCGCTTCCTCATAATAATGCAGGGCGATGTTACAGGCCGGGCAGGTGGCGAAGCGGAAGAACAACAGCACGGCCGGACCGTCTGCGACAAGGTCCGCCAGCGCGATGACGCCGCCTTCCACATCGGCGAGACGAACCGCCGGCAATATATCGCCGATTTGTGCAACCGCCTTGCCATCGAACCGCGCGACCAGCTTCGCCCTCTGCGCGGCATTGGCCGCAAGCTGGGCGGGTGGCCAGCTCCGCTCCCGCTCCGCCTGGAGGTCCGCAAATCTTGCTTTCAAACTCGAAGCCAGTGTGGTCGCCATCTCGCCCTCTCAATGCTGTGATGAGAAGAATCTGGCCGTGGCCCGCGCTTTTGGCCAATGAGAGTTGCCGGCATGCCCGCGAAAAATGCTCATAGGATTGTGGCGACCGCCTATCGTTCCGCAAGAGCCGCAGACGGTGCGGACTCTGGATAGAGCCGCACCGCCATGCCATCTCATCGCCGCGCCCGGCTTCATCCGGCGAGAGCGGGCCGCGCAGCATCGCGCTCGGCGACCTTGCGGCGCACCACCGGGATCAGCTCGCGCCCATAGAGGATACTGTCCGCCAGCGGATCGAAACCGCGAATGAGGAAATGGTCGATGCCGATATCGCAATAATCGAGCATCGCATCCGCCACCTGCTCGGGCGTGCCGACCAGCCCGGTGCTATTGCCCTGCGCCCCGGTCAGTGCCGCAACCCCCGTCCACAGGCGCTTGTCCCGCCGCTGGCTGGACGCTGTTTCGAGCAACCGCAGCGAACCGGCATTGGGCGGGCGATGGCCGGAGACCGCGAGGCCCGCCGCCAGTCGTTTCTCGCGCACATCCTCCTCGATATCGGCCGCCCGCTTCCAGGCCGCTTCCTCGGTATCGGCAATGACCGGCCGCAGAGACAGGGAAAATCCCGGATCGCGCCCGAAGCGCGCGGCCGAGCGGCGGACCTGCCGCAGCGTATCGCCAACCTGCGCCAGCGTTTCGCCCCAGAGCGCATAGACATCGGCATGCCGCCCGGCGACCTCGATCGCCTCGGGCGATGATCCGCCGAAAAAGACCGGCAGATTGTCCGGCTTGATGGCGCTGAACGCCTGGCGAATGTCGTAGAAGCGCCCCTGATGGTCGAAGGGCTGCGAAGCCGTCCACTCTTCGCGCAGGATCGTCAGATACTCATCGGTCCGGGCATAGCGCTCCGCCTTGGTCGTGTTCGTGTCCCCGTCCCGCGCCATTTCCGCATCGGCGCCGCCGGTGATGATGTGGACGGCGACGCGCCCGCCGGAGAGCTGATCCAGCGTGGCCAGTTGCCGGGCCGCGACGGTGGGCTGGGTAAAGCCGGGGCGGTGCGCGACAAGGAAGCCAAGCTTCGTCGTGATCGCGGCGGCGTGCGCCGCGATGATCTGCCCTTCCGGCGTGCTGGAGCCGAACGGGATGAGAACACGGTCGAAATCCCCATCCTCCTGCGCGCGCGCCGCCGCCTCGACATAGGCTTTGTCGAGCACCCGGCTGCGAACGCCGTTGTGCGTCTCCGAACTGTCGTTGAACCCGATATAGCCGATAAACTTAACGCTCATTCGAGCCTCCCATGGTCTAGATGATGGTGAAACCGTGCGTGTCATCCCGCGCGAGTTGGTCGACCAGGCCATATTCCCAGTCGAGATAGGCCTGCATCGCGTCGGCCTTGTGGCCGGTGCCTTCATAGGGGCGTTTGTAGCGCCCCTCCGGGCCGCGCGGCGGCGGGGCTGCATCGTGGCCCGTCTCCAGCGGATGCGCCGCCCAGTCCGTATCGAGCACGAACACGTCCCAACCCATTTGCGCCAGCCATGAGGCGGTCATGTCGGCGCGCGGCCCGGCATCGTCCGCCAGCACGATGCGCGCACCGCGCACGGGCGCATAATGGTCGATCTCTTGCACGAGCTGGCCGCCCTGCGCATTATGGAAGCCGGGCAGATGCCCGGCCGCGAACGGCGCCGGCTGCCGCACGTCGAACTGATAGAGGCTGCGGCGCTCATCCGCGCGCAACCAGGCAAGATCGGTCCAGCCGATGCGCTTCACCCCGGCCCGATAGGCCACGTCGCGGGCGCGAACGCGAGCTTCGGCAAGGTCGTCCGGCCCGGCATCGGGCGCAACGCGGCGCTGGCCCGTCTCAAGCTGCTGGCCTGCCAGCGCCCAGCCGATCGCACCATTTTCCAGCGCATAGACGCGGTTGGGGATGCCCGCGTTCACCAGCGACTGCGCGCCGATGATCGAGCGCGTGCGGCCCGCGCAGTTCACGATGATCGCGGTGTCCGGGTCGGGCGCGACAGCACGGGCGCGCAGCACCAGTTCGGCACCAGGAACGCTGGTTGCGGTGGGGATGCTCATGGTCTGATATTCATCGAAACGCCGGGCATCGAGGATGGCGATGTCCGCTTTCTCGCGAATGAGCGCCTGCACTTCCTCGGCGCACAAGGCGCCTGTATGCCGGCGATATTCGACCAGTTCGCCGAACGCCTTGGCTGCGCTGTTCACGTCCTGAAACAGCTCGTAACCGGCGTCGCGCCACCCATCCAGCCCGCCGTCGAGCAGGTAGACCTGGGTGAAGCCGAGCGCATCGAACCGCCGGGTAGCCGCCTCGGCCTGCCCCTCGCCATCGTCATAAAGCACGATGGGCGTCTCCACGCGCGGAATTCGCCAGCCGGCTTCGATGGCGATCCTGCTCAGGGGGATCTGCACGGCGAAGAGAGGATGGGCCAGCGCGAACGCCTGCTCCTCGCGCACGTCGACAAGGGCGATTTCATCGCCCGCGAGCAGCGCCGCCCGGACGGCAGCGGCGCTCAGCAGGCGGGTCCGATCGAGCGTGGATGTGCTCATAGCGCCCTCGACCGGTCCCAGAGATTGGGAAGATCACCATTGGCATAACCGGACACGAAGCTGCTGGGCCGCCCGTCGACCGCATAGGTGGACCGCTCCACGCCACCAATATTGGCCCCATAGACGTGGATACTGATCGAAGGGGCGTCGGCCAGACCGTTCGACACGCGATGAATGTCGCCGATCCGCGGGCTGACGGCGTCCACCTCCCCCGCGCGCAGCAGCATCGGCTCCCCATCGGCCACCAGGGCACCGCGCTCATTGCGGCGGAACCGCTCGACCCTTTCAGCCCCGCGCAGCACGCCGACCAGGCCCCAGACCGTGTGATCGTGGATCGGCGTCGCCTGCCCCGGTCCCCAGACGAAGCTGACGACACTGAAGCGTTCGCGGCTGTCGCAATGCAGCAGATATTGCTGATAGCGGTGCGGATGCGGCCGGGCGAAGGCCTCTGGCAGCCAGTCGTCCCGGCCGATGAGCCGGGCGAGCAACGCACTGCCCGCATCGAGGATCGCCTGCTCGTCACGCGCCGCGGCAAGCAGATCGGCCAGCGCGATGACGAAACCACGCAAGCGGCTGGTGTCGACACGCCGGTCGAGCAAGGCGGCGACGCTCATTCGCCCGCCGCTTTCAAGGCTGGCGGGAAGCGGACGACACCGGCCTCACGGCGCTCTCCGCTATCGAGGCAGGAGAGCAGGCGCGGGCGCAACCGCGCGGCAAGCGCCGTGCGATCGCCACGGGGCACGCCGATGCGTTCTTCGGCCACGATCCGGCCCCGGTCGAGCACGAGGATACGATCGGCCAGCGCGATCGCCTCCTCGACATCATGGGTCACGAGCAGCACCGCCGGGCGATGCGCCCGCCAGAGCGACAGGACGAGATCGTGCATGCGATAACGGGTGAGCGCGTCCAGCGCGGCGAACGGCTCGTCGAGCAGCAAAAGGGCCGGCTCGCGCACCAATGCCCGGGCGAGCGCCGCGCGCTGGGCTTCCCCGCCCGAGAGCGTCAGCGGCCAGGCGTTGACGCGATGGCCCAGGCCGACCTCCGCCAGCGCAATCTCACTGCGCACCCGCACATTGGGGCCGGACAGGCCCAGCGCAACATTCTTCCACACCTGCTTCCACGGCAGCAGCCGCGCATCCTGAAAGACGACAGCGCGGGAATCCGGGACCCGCACCGCCTGCCCGTTCGCCCGGTCAAGCCCGGCAAGGGTGCGCAGCAATGTCGTCTTGCCCGATCCCGAGCGGCCCAGCAGCGCGATGAATTCGCCGGGCGCAATATCGAGATCGAGGCCGTCCAGGATCACATTGTCGCCGAAACGCCGCACGAAGTTGCGCAGGCCGACGATTGGCTCACCGCCGACACGCACACCGGAATCATCCACCGGATCGAGCGTCGGCACTTCCGAAAGACTGTTCATGACGATTGCTCCACGATGCTTGGACGCCACACCAGCGCGCGGTCTTCCATGCGCCGGACGAGCCAGTCCCCGCTCAGGCCGAGCAGGGCGTAGACGAGAAGGCAGACGACGATGATGTCGGTCCGCATGAAGTCGCGCGCGTTGTTGATGAGATAGCCGAGGCCCGCGGAGGCGTTGATCTGCTCGGCTACGACGAGGACGAGGATCGAAACCGAGAGCGAATAGCGCAGACCGACCAGCAGGGAGGGCAAGGCGGCAGGCAGCACCACATGCCAGATCAGCTCGATGCGGCTGAGGCCAAAGCTCCGCGCCGCGTCGAGCAGCCGGAGATCGACGCCGCGAATGCCACTGTATAGATTGAGATAGACGGGAAAGATCGTCGCGAAGGCAATGAGGGCGACCTTGGGCGTCTCGCCGATGCCGAACCAGACGATGAACAGCGGCGTCAACGCAAGCGCCGGGATCGTCCGCTTGATCTGCATCAGCGGATCGACCACTTGCTCGGCAACCCGCGAGAGGCCCGCCGCCAGCCCGAGGACGAGGCCCAGACCGACCCCGAGGAACAGCCCGACCGCCGCCCGCGCGAAAGACACCAGCAGGTTGGCCAGCAGTTCGCCGGACAGGCTCATGGCGACCAGCGTGCCGAGCACGGCGGAAGGCGCCGCCAGCGTGCGTTCCGGGATCAGACCAGAACGGGAACCAATCTCCCAGAGCAGCAGCAACAGGACGGGCGATGCCCAGCGTCCGCCGAAATTGACCGGGAGGAGCCACCGCCTCGCAGGTCGGCGGGCGGCAATCCGGGTCTCATGTCCAATCGTCAATGCAGTCATGTGGCTCGCTCTGTGAAGGGAGGGCAAGCCAACATTTTTTCTCTACTTACTCAATTGAGTTATAGGAAGGCCGATTATTGGGATCGCTCATAGGTAGAGCGGGTGAGCCAATCAGCGCAGTTTCGCCCCGCCTCGTCCCGGCACGGCCGGCTCCGGCCCTCATATCTCTACTATTATGATTGACATATTAGTGCAGGCGATGGATGGTGCGCTCATTCTCATAGATGTACACCGTACCCGGCGGCGGATCGGACCAGCTTCTCAGCGAAAGGGTTTGCGGTGCCGGTCAATTTACCGACCAATTTATTGCGCAGCTTCGTGGCGATCGTTGACACGGGGTCGATGCTCAATGCCTCCGAGCATGTGTTCGTGACCCAATCCGCGCTCAGCCTGCAGATCAAGCGGCTGGAGGAACTGGTGCAACAGGCGCTGTTCCTGCGCGAAGGCCGCCGGCTCAACCTCACGCCTGCGGGCGAAGTGCTGCTCGATTATGCCCGGCGGGTGCTGGGCCTGCACGACGAGGCGGTCGCCGCGATAACGGCCGGCCGGTTCAAGGGGCCGGCGCGAATCGGCATGGTCCAGGATTTTGCGGATAATCTGCTCAGCGGCCTGCTCTCGCGCTTCGCGGAACTGCATCCCGATGCCCAGATTTATGCGCGCGTCGCCGGCACGGCTGAATTGCAGGCCTTGTTCGATCGGCATGAGTTGGATGTTCTGCTCGGCTTCGCCGCACCCAACGATCCCCATGTCGTCACCGTGGCCACGATGAGCTGGTATGGGGACAGCGCCTTGCTGGATCGTGACGTGCTGCCGCTTGCCGTTCTGGAAGAACCATGCCGCTTCCGCCAGGCTGCGCTCCGTGGGCTGGAGGATGCGGGCATCCCCTATCGCATTGCGGTGGAGACGCCCAATCTCGCCACGTTGAAGGCGGCGGTGGGCGCCGGCCTCGGCCTCACCTGCCGAACGCGCCTATTCCTCGCCGACGCGGCGGCACTGGAGCATGAGCGCCTGCCGCCGCTGCCAAAGGTGGCGGCCATCCTGCGCGCGCATGAACAGCTCGATCAAGCGACGGAGCGCCTCGCCCAACTGGCGCGCGATACGGTGCAGAAACTTTAGGTCGTTTTTCAGGTTACGGGTATCGTATATTTACGATACCAATATGAAATACACTGAATATCATAAAATTGATTCATTTTGAAAAATAATGGTATTTCCAGAAACTCTGATAATGATGAGCATGATTGCCGCGTAACTTGTGCATGGCGCCAACATAGGCCGCCGCATAATCGAAAGGCTTCATCTCATGTCCACTGCTCCTGCCTCATCCCCCTTGCACGAGGCTGACAGCCCGCTCGACATCCGCCCGCTCCAGCCGACCATCGGCGCCGAAATTCACGGGGTCGATCTCAGTCAACCGCTCCCCGCAGAGGTGCGCGATGCCATCCGCGCGGCCGTCGTCCGCCACAAGGTCGTGTTCTTCCGGGATCAAACGCTGGATAATGACAGCCATGCCGCCTTCGCATCGGCGTTCGGCCCGCTCTACACCCATCCGAGCACCCGCCATGATGCCAGGATCACGCCGATTCACCAGATTTCCGCGACCGAAGCGGCGCGACACGAGCGCCAGCAGCGCCAGCATGACGTGAAGTCGGGCGATGGCTACCATACCGACACAAGCTGGCGCCTGGTGCCGACCTGGGGCGCGGTGCTGCGCGCCGTCGACCTGCCGCCAGTCGGGGGCGATACGATCTGGGTCGACGCGCATCAGGCCTATGAGGGCCTGCCCGACGAGGTCAAACAGCGGATCGAGGGGCTACACGTCACGCATGATTTCCGCGCCGCGCTGGCTGCCAACGGCCATGATTACCCGATCGTGGCCCACCCCATCGTGCGCACCCACCGGGAGACGGGCGAGAAGATTCTCTGGGTCAACTTCACGCAGAAACCCCAGATCCTCGGCCTTGAACTCAGCGAGAGCCGGGCATTGCTCGACGAGATATTGCGTGCCTACAAGCGCCCGGAAATCCAGGTGCGGTTCAGCTGGCGCCCCGGCTCGGTCGCCTTCTGGGATAATCGCGGCGCGGTGCATTACGCAGTCCGCAATTATGGCGACTATCCGCGCCTGCTGCACCGCGTGCTCATTGCCGACGAAGCGCTTTACGCCGATCTCTGATCGGGCACCGGGTCTGCACGGCCCGCCTCCCGGCGCGCATGGGGAGCCTCTCCGCCTCCACCGCGCCGGTGAGGCAGATCCCGCCCGGCCGGGTCGTGGGAACCCGGCCGGGCGGGGTTAGCGCATATCGGCGCCCGGTCAGGCGGCCCTTATATCCAGAAAGGCATCTGCCAGCGCGCGCGGCGAGCGGACGTCCCCGGCCCGGCGGAACGTATCGAGCACAAGCTGCTGATCCGCGAGCACCTGCGCATCCATCGGCACGGGCCTGCGCACATTCTTGTCCGCGGTGATGCGGGCGATATCGAGCGGCAAGCCCGTCTCCCTGGCGAGCACCGCCGCATAATCGGCGCGATGGGCGGACAGCCAGGCCAGCGCCCGGGCCTCCCGCTCGGCAAAGTCGGCGAGCGGCGCCCGCTTGCGCGCAATGGCCGCTTCATTGGCCACCTCGAACCCGTAGCCCTGAACCAGATCGTGGCCATCCGCCAATATCCGCGCATGCTCGATCCGGGCCGCCGCCAGATAGGGCACCCAGATCGACCAGGCATCCACCGCGCCGGAATCGAAAGCCGCCTTGGCATCGCCCGGCGCGAGCCATGAAAAGCGGATGCTGTCCAACGGAAGCCCCGCCTGATCGAGCGCCCGCAGGACGAGATAATGGCCGACCGAGCCGCGCGTCGTGGCGACCGAGCGGCCACGCAGATCGGCGAGCGTGCGGAAGGGCGAGCGCTCCCGCACGATGATGGCCAGGGCCTCCGTCGGGCGAGGAGAAGCTCGGTGGGCGATAATCGCCTTGATCGGGCTGCCGCTTTGATAAGCGAACTGAAAGGGCGCATCGCCCACCAGCCCGACATCGACAGCGCCACTCCCCAGTGCTTCCAGCAGGTGTTGGGCGGCAGGGAACTCCGCCCATTCGATGCGGTAAGGCATGTCCTCCAGCACACCGGCGGCGAGAAAGAGCGATTTGGTGCCGCCCTTCTGGCTGGCGACCCTCAGAACCGCCTCATCTCCCTTGCCATGACAGGCGGCCAGCACGAGCGAAGACGCCAGCATCGCCAGCGAATGCCGGCGTGTGAAACCCTGGTGCGGCACATGCGCTGTCGTCACCATTCTCGTTCATCTCCATCGGTCAAAAGCCAGCGCTCCAGCCCTCCCCCGCCGCCACACGCCCTTCCTTGGGGGCTATCGGGCGACCTCCCGCACGACAATTGAGTAGCGCGCGGTCATGGTTGAGCAGCGGTCATAGCAAGTACTCGACGTGGGGTAGCGCGTGGCGGCGGCTGACATGAAGCCCCGCGCGCCACCGCCTCCAGCATCAGAATTTCACGCCCACTCGGGCATAGTAGAAGCCGCCCGACAGGCCGAAGGGCGAGAAGCTGCCATATAGGCCAGCCCCCGTGTTGGCCTGGATCACCCCGATGGGATCGGGATAGACGTCAAACAGGTTGTTCGCGCCCACGGCGACATTGACGGCAGTGCTGAGCTGCGCGGAGATGTCGAGGTCCGTCACCCATTTCGGGCTGTAGGTCCGGTCATCCACGGTCGATGTCTGGCTGGCGCTGGTCTCCGTGTAACGGCCAAATCGCGTGACGCGCAGCCCCGCCCGGACCGGGCCGGACGACCACTCGCCGTTCAGCACGAGCTTGTCGCGCGGCGTCGCACGGACGAGATCGGCCCGCGCCTGCCGCCCGAACAGGATGGTGTTGGTGAGGTTGGCGGGATTGGGCGCCACGTCGAGGATTTTTGTCTTGTTGTAGCTATAGGCCGCGCTGAGCCGGATGTTGCCCAGCCGTGCCGTGCGGACGGTATATTCCGCCACCGCGTCGATGCCGCGCGTGCGGGTGTCGACGCCGTTGATGAAGAACTGGCCGCTGCTGATCCCCGGCACCCCGCGCGCATTGAGGATCGCCACCACCTCCGGGCTGGTCAGGATCGCCTGCGCCTCGGCGCTGTTGAGGATCTCCGTCTTGACGATGCGGTCGTCGATGCGGATCTGATAGCCATCCACCGTCAGCCGGAAACCACCGGATTCAAACGTCACGCCCGCCGTATAGTTGAGCGACTTTTCCGGCGTCAGCGGCTTGGCGCCGAGGAAGCCCGCAATCGGATCGTTCGGCGCCAGAAACTTGACGAGTTGCGGCACTCGGTCGCCATCGAGGATGATGGAGGTGTTCTGCGAGGTGGAAAAACCCTGCTGTGCCAGCGACGGCGCCCGGAAGCCGGTGTTGATGCCGCCGCGAATGGCCAGACCCGGCGCAAGTTCGTAGCGGGTGGAGAGCTTGCCGCTCACCGTTTCACCCGAGCTGTCGCTATAATGTTCAGCCCGGCCGGCGACGCCGACATACCATGCGTCGGTGATATTCGCGCCGATATCGACATAAGCCGCGACATTGTTGCGCATCAGGACGAAGGCATCGGCCGCCGTGGTACCGGTGAAGGAGACGAGGCTCGCGGCCGGCCGTTGGCCGCCATATGCAAGCTCGAACGGCGTCTCGCCCGTCGGGATCACATAGCCCCCGTCGCGATAGCTGTCCGGCTCGCCGGCGATGTTCTGGAAGCGCTCCCAACGATGCTCGACACCGAAGGCCAGCGTGACCGGCTCGGCCAGGCCGATATCCACGGTCCGGCTGAAATCGAGATTGTTGACCCAGAGCGAGGCGATCTGCTTTCCCATGAAGAAGCTGGTCTTGCTGCTCGGCCCGAGGGAGGGGTTGAGCGTGTCCACCGCGCCCAGCTTGACATGATCGCGCCCGAAGCTGCTGCTCAGGTCGACATCAAGCCCCCAAAGCGCCGTCCGCAGGCCGGTGGTGATCTGGAAATCCGTCTCCCAAACCCGTCGCTTGGCGAGAAAGCCGTTGGGATACAGGCCCGGCAGGGAATTGACATTGTTGGCGTTGAATTGGCCGCGGGCATCCTTCACGTCGCGATAGCTGAGCGTCGAGAAGCTGTAGAGCGTGCTCACCTCGCTTAGCGGCAGTTCGGCATTGTAGGAGGAGTTGACGATGAAATCGCGGTTCGTCCGCCCGTAATTGCCGGCACGATTGCGGTCGATGGTGGCTTCGCGCGGATCGCGCGAACCATCCGCCAGCCGAGGGTAGAGATCGACGGAATCGGCGACGATCGCGCCGGACGGGTCGGCGCGGTCATGATATTTCCCTTCGACGGCAAGGCGGATGAAGCCGCCATCTTCGCCCAGCCGCGTGCCATAGCTCAACGCCTGCTGGAACAGTTCGCCGCCTTTTTCATAATGCTGGCCCGCCGTGGTGGTGAACTCCCCGCCTTCAGGCGCGGAATCGAGGATGAAGTTGATGACGCCGGAAATAGCGTCCGAGCCATATTGGGCGGCAGCGCCATCGCGCAGAACTTCCAGCCGGCCGATGGCATTGGCTGGCAACAGGTCGATATCCACTGGCGTGCTGCCGCCCGATATCCGCGACAGATTGTTGATGAGCGACGTCGTATGGCGGCGCTTGCCATTGACCAGCACCAGCACATAATCGCCGCTCAATCCACGGATGGAGATCGGCTTGGCGCTCGACGAGGTGCCGCCGCCGCCCAGCGCGGGCATCGAGAGCGACGGTATGATGTTGCCCAATATGTCCTTCAAGCCGACACGTCCGGTCGCCTGCAGTTCCTGCGCGCTGATGACGTCAATCGGCACGGGACTGTCCGCCACCGTGCGCGGGCGAGCGCCGCGCACGCCGGTCACGATGATCGCCGCGCCTTCGGTCGTGGCGTCGGCGCCTATGTCCGCAGTTGGCGCTGTGGGTGAGCCTTCGCCCGGCGGCATATCGAGCGCCCAGGCTGAAGTTGCGGAGAACGACAGCGACAATGCAAATATGCGGCCCGCCAATATATTCATATTCACCCCTAAATCATGCTCAACAATATGATTGAGACATGAGGGGCCACGAAATCACTTCAAACAACAAACAATTTCTTCATTTTTTGAGATAAAATCATCTGATTTTATTTTATAAATTCATATATTTATTGAGATCGCTCATAGGATTTTTCATAATTATTGGATGGCATGCGGGCATATTTTCCCATCCGCTCGCACCGCATCGCACCTCATAACCGGTTAATCGGGATACGAACTGCGCGGCGGGCGACTTTCAGCCTTGCCCCGCGCGGCCCACTCCGCCCATACAGCGTCAGACCCCCGGCAAAGACATCGAAAGGCAGACCCATCTATCCGCCCTTAACGGACGCAAAATTGTTGTTGGTTCTTTCCGCGCTTCCCTTTCTGGGCAGTTTTGGCGCGGCGTTTCTGCGCAGCCGTAACATGGCGGCGGCGCTGGCCGGCATTGTCACTCTGGCGGGTCTGGCGCTTCTCATCGGTTTCTATCCCGCACTGGCCGGGGGCGAAGGCTCCGTGCGGCTCGTCGTGCCCTGGCTTTCCTCGCTGGGGCTGGACCTGACTTTCCGTCTTGCCGGCTTCTCCTGGCTGTTCGCGATGCTCATCCTCGGCATTGGCGCGCTCGTCGTGCTCTACGCACGCTATTACATGTCGTCGGAAGATCCGGTTCCGCGCTTCTTCGCCTTCCTACTGGCCTTCATGGGGTCCATGCTCGGCATGGTGCTCTCGGGCAATCTCATCCAGATCGCCTTCTTCTGGGAGTTGACCAGCCTCTTCTCCTTCCTGCTGATCGGCTATTGGCACCATAATCAGAGCGCGCGTGACGGCGCGCGCATGGCGCTCATCGTCACCGCGTTCGGCGGCGTCTGCCTGCTCGTCGGTTTCCTGCTGCTCGGCCATATCACCGGCAGCTATGATGTGGACGTGGTGCTCGAAGCGGGCGAGGCCGTTCGCAACCACGCCCTTTATCTGCCCACGCTCATCCTCATCCTGATCGGCGCCTTCACCAAGAGCGCGCAATTCCCGTTCCATTTCTGGTTGCCGCACGCGATGGCGGCGCCCACGCCCGTTTCCGCCTATCTCCATTCCGCGACCATGGTGAAGGCGGGCGTCTTCGTGCTCATCCTGCTCTGGCCGGTGCTGGCCGGCACGAACAGCTGGTATTTCATCGTCGCCACCACCGGCCTCGCCACCTTGCTGGTCGGCGCCTGGTCGGCGATTTTCCAGAATGACCTCAAGGGTCTGCTAGCTTATTCCACGATCAGCCATCTCGGCCTCATCACCCTGCTGCTCGGGCTGGGCAGTCCGCTGGCAGCGGTGGCGGCGATCTTCCACACCATCAACCACGCCACCTTCAAGGCTTCCTTGTTCATGGCCGCCGGCATCATCGATCATGAAACCGGCACGCGCGACCTGCGCAAGCTGAGCGGCCTCGCCCACTTCATGCCCATCACCGCGACGCTGGCGATGGTCGCCGCCGCCGCCATGGCCGGCGTGCCGTTGCTCAACGGGTTCCTCTCCAAAGAGATGTTTCTGGCGGAAGCACTGGCGACCCATAGCGGCACCGTGCTGGATAGCCTCCTCCCCTATCTGGCGACGCTGGCGAGCATGTTCAGTGTCCTCTATTCGGTGCGCTTCATCCATCAGACCTTCCTCGGCCCGCCGCCGCGCGATCTTCCGCATCAGCCCCATGAGGCGCCGCACTGGATGCGCCTGCCGATCGAGATTCTTGTGCTGCTCTGCCTGCTCGTCGGTATCATCCCCACGCTGACCATCGGCCCGTTCCTCGCCACTGCCGTGCGGTCCGTGCTGGGCGAGCAGACTCCCATTTACAGCCTCGCCATCTGGCATGGATTCAACCTCCCTATGCTGATGAGCGTCACCGCGCTGGCGGGCGGCGTCGGCCTCTATCTATGGCTGGGCGGGCGCCTCAACGAGTTCCCCAGTTCGCCCTTCATCGGCCATTTCAAGGGCCGCCGCACCTTCGAGATCGTGCTGGCGGCCACTGTCGACGGCGCCCGCGCCCTGCATCGGCTGATCGGCACGCGGCGGCTGCAGGTCCAGCTACGCCTGCTGGTCGCCACCGCCTTCCTCGCCGCCGTGCTGCCGTTCGTCGAGCTTGGCTACAGCCTGGGGACGCGCCCCGGCACGCTGGTCGATCCGGGGTTCGCCGTCCTCTGGCTGCTCGGCGCCACCTGCGCGCTCGGCGCAGCCTGGCAGGCGAAGTTCCACCGCCTGGCCGCCCTGATCCTGATCGGCATGTGCGGCCTCGCCACCTGCATCAGCTTCGTCTGGCTCTCCGCGCCCGATCTGGCCTTGACCCAGCTTCTGGTGGAGGTCGTCACGCTCGTTCTCCTCCTTCTCGGCCTGCGCTGGCTGCCCAAGCGCCTGCCGGATCAATGGCCGGATGCCGGCGGCCTGTTCAGCGTCTGGTTCCGCCGCGCGGGAGATCTGCTGCTCGCCTTGCTCGGCGGCGGCGGCATGGCCGCGATCGCCTATGCCATCATGACCCGTGACGCGCCGCAGGGCATTTCGCATTATTTTCTGGAGCAGGCCTATCCCGGTGGCGGCGGCACCAATGTGGTGAATGTCATCCTCGTCGATTTTCGCGCGTTCGACACCTATGGCGAGATCACCGTGCTCGCCATCGTCGCGCTCACGGTGTTCACCCTGCTCCGCCGTTTCCGCCCCGCGACCGAGAGCATCGCCCTGCCCGAGCAGCAGCAGCGCCAGAACGCCTTTGACGACGCGCGCGAGGGGCGCACGCGCGGCGACACGGTGTGGCAATATCTGCTCGTGCCGCGCGTCCTCATGGAGTGGCTGTTCCCCGTCATCATCACCTGCGCGCTCTATTTTCTCGTGCGCGGTCATGATCTGCCCGGCGGCGGCTTCGCGGCCGGCGTAACGGCGTCCATCGGCATCATCCTGCTCTACATGGCGAGCGGCACCCGTTCGGTGGAAACCCGCCTCAGCATCCAGCCGGTGCGCTGGATGAGCGCTGGGCTGCTCTGCACGACCCTCACGGGCGCCGCGGCCTGGGTCTTCGGCCACCCGTTCCTCACCACCGATTTCCGCTATCTGGAGGTGCCGCTCATCGGCAAGATTCCGCTCGCCACGGCGCTGATCTTCGATATCGGCGTCTTCGCGGTGGTTGTGGGCACGACGGCGCTGATCCTGATCGCCCTGGCCCACCAGTCGATCCGCTCGCCGCGCGCCGCCAAACCCTCTGAACCGACCAGCAAGGGAGCGCGCTGATGGAGATTGTCCTCGCCCTCGCCATCGGCACGCTCACCGCCTCGGGCCTGTGGCTGCTCCTGCGCCCGCGCACCTTCCAGGTCGTGCTCGGGCTGGCGCTGCTTTCCTATGCGGTCAACCTGTTCATCCTAGCAGCCGGGCGGCTGCGCACCGATGCACCGCCCGTCGTCGGACGGGAGGGGCCGATCGACCCGAGCCTCTATGCCGACCCCGTCCCGCAGGCGCTGGTATTGACCGCGATCGTCATCTCGTTCGCCACCACCGCGCTGCTGCTGGTCGTCCTGCTGGCCTCGCGTGGCCTCACCGGCACCGATCATGTCGATGGCGAGGAGGGCGACCAGTGAACGACTGGATGCAGCATCTCACCATCGCGCCCATCGTGCTGCCGCTGGCGGTAAGCGCGCTCCTGCTCGCCTTTGACGAGCGGCGGCGGGCGCTCAAGCGCATCATGAGCCTGGGCACGCTCGCCGCGCTCATCGCCATCTCCACCCTGCTGCTCTGGCAGGTGACGGACGGCTTCGGCCTCAGCCCGGCCTCCGCGCCCTATGTCTATCTGCTGGGCAACTGGCCCGCGCCGTTCGGCATCGTGCTGGTTGCCGATCGCCTCTCCGCGCTGATGCTGCTGCTCGCGAGCCTGCTCGGCTTCACCGCCCTGTTCTACGCCATGGCCCGGTGGGACCGCTCCGGTCCGCGCTTCCATGTGCTGTTCCTGCTGCTCATCGCCGGCATCAACGGCGCCTTCCTCACCGGCGACATCTTCAACCTGTTCGTCTTCTTCGAGGTGTTGCTGGCGGCGTCCTATGGCCTGCTGCTGCACGGCTCCGGCACGGAACGCACCAGCGCGAGCCTGCACTATATCACCATCAACATCGCCACCTCGCTGCTGTTCCTGATCGGCGTCGCGATGATCTATGCTGCCACCGGCACGCTCAACATGGCGGACCTGGCAGAGCGCATCCCGGCGGTTCCGCCGGGCGATCTCCCCTTGCTGGAGGGCGGCGCTGCCATTCTCGGCACGGCCTTTCTGGTCAAGTCGGGCATCTGGCCGCTCAGCTTCTGGCTCTCGCGCACCTATGCGGCCGCCGCGCCGCCGATCGCCGCCCTGTTCGCCATCATGACCAAGGTGGGCATCTACGTCATCCTGCGCCTCTCCTCGCTGCTATTCGGCGCAACGTCCGGCGGCGCGGCGGGCTTTGCGGATAACTGGCTGACCTGGGCCGGCTTCGCCACGATGCTGTTCGGCACCATCGGCATCCTCTCGGCGCGCACGCTCACCCGTGTGGCGGGCCATTATGTGCTCGTCTCCTCCGGCACGCTGCTCGCCGCCATCGGCATCGGCGGGCAGGCCCTGCTGGCGGCGCTGCTCTTCTACCTCGTCAGCTCGACTTTGGCCGTCGCCGCGCTCTACCTCATCATTGAGCCAGTCGAGCGCAATGCGGACGAGGAGGACATGATCGCCGGTATCGCCGAGCCGGTGTTCGATGACGAATATACCGGCGCGCTGGAGGAGGATGAGGACGAGACCGGCATCGTCATCCCCGGCACCATCGCGATTCTGGGCGGCGGCTTCATCTTCTGCACGCTGCTGCTTGCCGGCCTGCCGCCGCTCTCCGGCTTCATCGCCAAATTCGCCATTATCGACGCGCTGTTCCGCCACGCGGCGATCACACCGACGAGCTGGCTGCTGATCGGCCTCATCATCTGCTCGGGGCTGGCCACGCTGATCGGCATGACCCGTGCCGGCATCGACCTGCTCTGGACGCCGGCCGAGGATTCGCCGCCGCGCCTCAGCGTGATCGAGGTCGCGCCGATCGGCCTGTTGCTGGCCGCCTGCCTCGCCCTGATGATCTACGCCGGCCCGATCTTTCTCTACATGGAGACGGCGGCGGGCGCGCTCGGCGATCCCTCGGCCTATATCGAGGCCGTCCGGGGCACGCCGCCAGTCACCAAGGCGGTGCCGTGAAGCGCCTCGTCCCCTTTCCGCTGCTGGCCTTCTCCCTGTTCGTCATGTGGGTGCTGCTGACCGGCTTTTCGCCCGGTCACATCCTGCTCGGCGCCATCGTCGCCCTGCTCGTCTCCCGCGTGATGCTGACCCTCAAGGCGGAGCAGCCGCGCATCCGCTTCGGCATGCCGATGGTGCGGCTGGCCGCGCTGGTGCTGGTCGACATCCTGCGCTCAAACGTCGCCGTGGCGCGGATCGTGCTGTTCCGCCCGCCGGAGCAGCATTCCGGCTTCATCGAATTTCCCACAGCCCTGCGCGATCCGCAGGCGCTTGCGGCGCTCGCCATCATCATCACCGCCACGCCGGGCACCTTGTGGCTCCAGCATGATGCGCAGCGCCATCTTGTGCTGATCCACGTGCTCGATCTGGTCGACGAAGCGGAGTGGATCGCGCTCATCAAGGACCGCTATGAGCGGCTATTGCTGGAAATATTCATATGAGCATCCTCATCCTGGCCCTCGCCATCACCGCGGCGCAAATCCTGCTGGCGCTCGCCATGGGGTGCGCCACCTTCCGCATGCTGCGCGGGCCGCGCGCGCAGGACCGGGTGCTGGGCATGGATGCGCTCTATCTCTCCGGCATGCTGCTGCTGCTCACCTATGGCATCCAGACCGGCCGCACCCTGTTCTTCGAGGGGGCGCTGGTCATCGGCCTGCTCGGGTTCGCCGGAACGGTCGCGCTTGCCAAGTTCCTCATGCGCGGTGAGGTGATCGAATGATCCAGGCCCCCGACCTGCCGCTCTGGGCCGCGCTCCTTGTCGGCTTCTTCGTGCTGTTCGGCGCCGCGATCACGCTGGTCGGGGCACTCGGGCTTCTGCGGCTCGGCAATTTCTATGAGCGCATCCATCCGCCCACGCTCGGCTCGACCCTGGGCACCGGCTGCATCCTCATCGCTTCCATCATCAGCTTTTCCACGCTGCACTCCCGGCCAATGGTCCATGAGCTGCTGATCGCCATCTTCGTGACGCTGACCACCCCGATCACGCTGATGCTCCTCGCCCGCGCCGCCCTGTATCGCGATCGCAGCGAAGGCTCGACGGTCGTGCCGGAGGATCTCGCGAGCCTCCCACCCGCCGATGCGCCGCAACCGGCAGGGAATAGGTCCTGACCGCCCGGCTGTGCGTCAGACTCCGGTGAAGCCCGGCACGTCGAACATCATGATCAGGAAGCCATAGCCGCTCGCCAGCAGCAGCAATATGCCTGCCGCGGTCACGATCCATTCGGCGGGCAGGCGGCGGACCAGCCAGGCGCCCACCGGCGCGCCGATGATGCCGCCGATCAGCAGCCCGGCCACGACGGCGCTGAAAGTCTGCCAGCCCAGCGTGCCGATAAAGCCGGCGGCGATAGTGACAGTCACGAAAAATTCCGACGCGTTAACGGTGCCGATGACCCGGCGCGGCTCACCGCCCTGTGCAAGAAGGTTGGCGGTGACGATCGGCCCCCAGCCACCCCCGCCAGAGCCATCAAGAACACCACCGACAAGCCCGAGGCTGCCGACGAACTTGAGGTCGCGATAGGTCTGCGGCCGCCGCACGCCGCGCCACAGCAAATAGAGGCCGACCGCGCCAAGATGCCGATCGCCATCGCGATGCACGGTCCCATGGCATTTCCGAGCAGGAAGTTCATGATGGCGGCCGAGGACATAGCGAGCAGCAGCGATGGCGCGAGAATGAATCCAAGGAAGAAGGGCGCCGCGAGCGGAACAGCGATGAGCGGGACAAGCAACCCGTATACTTCTCCGCCATATTTGCGAGCGAGATGGCTGGCGAGCATGCCGGACGCGATCGTGCCGGAAATGCCGCCCAGCCCGACCGCCGGGCCGATCAGTGCTCCGACCGCTGCGAGCGGTATCCCGTGGCTGCGCAGGAGGAAAGCGGGTGCCCAGATCGGCAGCACCGCCACAGCCATGCCCGCAAAGGCCATGCCGAGTGAAAGACTGTTAAAGCCCGGTAGTCGGACGAGATGCCCGATTGCCTGGAAAAGGTGAGGTCCTGCGCGCTCTCCATGGCTGCGTGCGCGCGCTCCGGCTCACGCATGCTGACGAGCATGAGCGCGACGAGCGCGAAGCCTGACAGGCCACAGATGAGAAACATTGCGCGCCAGCCGTGGGCGGCTGCCAGCACACCCGCGAGGATGGCGCCGATGACAAGGCCAACGAATATACTCGCCTGAAAAATGGAAATCGCACGCGGCCGGCGGGGCGCTATGAACAGATCCGAGATCATCGATATGGCAACCGGGAAAGCGGTTGCTTCTCCGACGCCGACGAGCACCCGGGTCACGCCGAGCGACCAGAAGCCCTGAGCGAGGCCAGTCAGCGCCGTGGCGCCGGACCAGAGTGCAATGCCTAGAATGAGGATGCGCTTGCGATTACCATGATCGACCCATCGCGCAATGAAGATACCGACGAGCAGGTTAAACAGGACGAAGGCCGTGCCGGAAACGAGACTCATCTGTGTGTCGGTAAGCCGCAACTCCGCCTTGACCGGATCAACCACGATCCCGAGGAGCGTGCGGTCCGCCATGTTTAGGAAATTAGCCAGAAATAGAAGGAAGAGGGCGTAGCCCGCACCCCGAACGGCCGGGGTGAATGCGCCATCGTCTCTCGCTAGGCTAGCCATGATCCCCTCCCCCACTTGAATTTATTGATGCTCGCGCCGGATCATTGCTTCGAGCAGACGGCGCGCGCGCGTTCCGCCTTGGTCGATACCAAGGGCAACGGGCTGAGCTTTCCAGAAATCCTCGCCATCGAGATTGGCGAAGCTCGCCTCGATGATCGGCTTGTCCTCGACGCCGAACGCCTGCTCCATCAGCGCGCGGGTTCCGGCATCTCGTTGCGCATCGGGTTCTCCGCCGCCGCGCGTCGTGGCCCAGAAATAGTGGGCGGTGCTATCCGTCTCCGGCGTGATGATGTGAGCCTGATGAAGAATGACGCCGCCTTCGCGCGGCTGGCCGACCGGCGCGGCGCCGATCTCCAGCAACATTGAGGCAGGTGCATTCCAGCGCATGTCGAGCCAATGATCGGTCGGCATGCCACGCTCATAGACGCCATAGGTGTGGCCGGGGGCTGGCACATTGGGCATCCACCAGTTGGAGTGAAGCGTGTCCCCGTCTTGCGCGACCTTGTGAATACCCGCGAAGATGACACCGGCGCCCGCGAAGCTTCCGCGATGCACGAACTCGATATGACTGAGGTCCATCAGATTGTCGGTCGCAAACTCATAGGGTGCCTGCAGCGGCATGAGGCCGGTGATCGGCGCATGTCCGCTGGCGCTCAGGATCCCGAAATCGGGGATCGTCGCCTCGTCCACGTCATCGGCTTCTCCGGCCCACAGCCAGACGATCCCGTCGCGCTCCCGGACCGGCCAGGCGCGCACCGTGGCTCCCTTGGGCAGACGATCGGAGAAGGGATTGTGCACGCACTGGCCATCGCGCGCGAAAGCGAGGCCATGATAGGTGCAGCGCACTGTATCACCTTCAAGCGTGCCAGCGCTGAGAGGCGCGAAGCGATGGGGGCAGCGGTCAGTCAGCGCCACAACCGCGCCATCCTCGCTGCGATAGAGGAGGATCGGATGACCGAGGATCCGGCGGCGCAGGAGATGGCGACCGATTTCATCAGCCCAGCCGGCCATATACCAGGCATTGCGCAGATAGGGGACGTTCAGCTCGCTACGCTTCATCGAGCGTGCGCTTTCGATCATTTCAGTCATAGGGCTCGTTCCAGTCCCAGTAGATCGGCCGCATTGAGGCCGAGGATCTTCGCCTTGTCCGCCTCGTCGAGGCGGGCGTGGAAGCCGACGGGATCCTGCTCGGACATGTCGAAGGGATAGTCCGTGCCGAGGCAGAGCTTGTCCGCACCATGGGTGCGCACGAGGCTGTCGAGCTGTTTCTGATCGAAGACCAGCGTGTCCAGCCAGAGCTTGCGCAAATAGCTGGACGGCGGATGCTGGCAATGTTCGGAGCAATCGCCCCGCGCGCGCCAGCCATGATCCATGCGGCCCCAATAGCCCGGGATATAACCGCCGCCATGGGCCACACAGATGCGTAGGCCGGGATGGCGATCCAGCACGCCGCCGAAAATGAGATGGCCGACGGCAAGTGTGGATTCGAGCGGATTGCCGATGAGATTGTTGAAATAATAGTCGCTCATCCGCCGCCCCTCGGTGAAGCCGAGCGGATGGATGAAGAGCAGGATGCCAAGCTCCTCCGCCGCAGCCCAAAAGGGGCGCAGCGCTTCGGCGTGGAAGTCCGTGCCGTTGACGTTGGAGCTGATCTCGATGCCGCGCAGATCGAGGTCGCGCACGCAGCGGCGCATCTCCGCGATCGCCATCTCGACATTCTGCAATGGCACCGTACCCATGCCGACAAGCCGATCCGGATGCTGCGCGACCGCAGCCGCCATGCCGTCATTCACCGCGCGCGCGGCATCGCGACCGGTCTCGGCGTCGGTGAAGTAGAAATATTGGCCGGGGCTCGGGCTGATCGCCTGCACATCGATGCCGAGCCGGTCCATGTCGGCGATGCGCTGGTCTATCGTGTTCAGCGTCCGGCCGATCGTCGCGAACTGGGCGCGATTGACCTCCATGGTCTTCGCGCTGGTGAAGTCGTTGATGCCGGGCGGCGATCCCGGATATTTGGCCTGCACGATGGCGTCGGCCGCCGGAATACCGAGATGGCAATGAATGTCGACGACGAGATGCTTGCCGCGCGCCGAGACCGGGATCGGCTTGCGATCGCCGCAGGTGGTTATGGTCATGCCGCGCTCCTCGCCGGATAGATGGTGCCGCTGCAGTTGCCGAAGCCGATCGGCACATAGCCCTCCGCCATCGCACGGCCGCGCAGGGTCAGCGTGTCGCCATCCTCCAGCCAGTCGCGCTTGCTGCCATCGGGTAGGTCGATGCTGACGCCCCCGCGCATGGTGATCTCGGCGAGGCAGGCCTTCGCCTCATCGGCAGCTCCCGAAACGGTGCCGGTTGCGATCAGGTCGCCAGGCTCGAGTGGCGCACCGTTGGAGGCTTGATGCGCGACCATCTGGGCCAGGGTCCAGAACAGCTCCTTGAGATTGGTGCGGACGATTTGCGTGCCGGAGAGATGCGCGGTCAGTTCGATATCGATGCCGCCATGGCTACGGTCGTCGGCATCGAGCAGGTGCGCTGGGACAGCCGGCTCCTCACTTGTCCGTCCCCGCGCCGCGACGCGGAAGGGCGCCAGCGCCTCCATCGTCACGATCCAGGGGCTGATCGTCGTGGCGAAGCTCTTGCCGAGATGCGGGCCAAGGATGGATTCGAAGAACTGGATGCCGCGCGCCGACCAGTCGTTGACGAGGCAGCAGCCGAACATCGCCGCTTCCGCCGCAGCCATGGAAACCGGGGCACCGAGGGCATTGCCGTCCCAGAGCCACACGCCGAACTCAAGCTCGAAGTCCAACATGGGTTCGGGCCCGAAGACTACGGTTTCGCTACCCATAGGTGACGCGAACTGGCCGCTCGGGCGCGGAATTGGGGTTCCATCCGCGACGACGGAGCTGGCGCGGCCATTATAGGCAACAGGCAGAGCCATGGCCGCTAGCGGCGGGGCACGGTTGCCCATACGCTTGATATGGTCGATCGAGGTACAGAAGTCGGTGAAGGCCGTGGGCTTGAGAGGCAGGAGCAGGTCGGCCTCCGCCATGGGTACGAGCACCGCTTCGAGCCGCGCCGGGTCGCCGCTGCCCCCCTCCCTGAACAGATCGGATAGCTGGGAGCGCAAAGCGCTGACGGCGCTCGGGGCGCAAGCGAGCAACGGGGTCAGACTCGGCCCCGATGCTGCTTGCGCCGCCTCCGTGGCTGCCCCCGCCAACACGTTCATTTCAAGCAGCGCCTTCAAATCGATGATCCGGTCCCCGAGACCGACGCCGCCGCGCACATGAGCACCTGTGCGGAACAGACCGAACGGCAGATTCTGTATCGGGAAATCAGTGTCCGCAGCATTGGCGCTTGCGACCCAGCTGCGCCTGGCGGGATCATGAGTGGCGTTCACCTCAATGCTCATGATCGCAGGCCTCGCTATGGGCGGTCATTTCCTTGTGGTAGCGGCCCATGGCTCCGAAGAGATCGCGCTGCTGTTCGGGCGTGAATGTCGTCCCCCACTGCCGGTAAAGTGAGAACACATTGGCGACGATCCGCTCGGGATCGCTCCAGCCCCGATATTCGGCCATATTGATGTCGCGTGCCGCCTCGTCGAACCCCATGCCGGCCTCGAAGCGCGCCCGCGCCTCGTCCCGCACATATTCGAAATAGGCCTTCATATTGGCGACCGCCGTCTTGTCGGTGATCGGGCCATGACCCGGCACCACAACCTGCGGATCGAGATCAATGATATGCTGACAAGCGGCGATCCAGTTCTCGACCGGGCCCGCCCACATGATCGGATGCCCCTCATTGAACAGCAGGTCCCCAGTGAACAGGACGCGATCGTCGGGTAGCCAAACGATCGTGTCCGAGTTGGTATGGGCGGGGCCGAGATCGGTCAGTTCGACCTGTTTGTCGCCGACATTGAGCGTCAGGTGTCGCTCGAACGTGCGATTGGGCAGCGTTACATCGTCGACCCCAGAAAAGTCGAACTTTCGGCCCATCGTCTCATAGAGAAAGGCCCCAGCATCGCCCATTTGCGAATAATTGTCCTTCAGGGCGGCGAGCATTTTCGGATTGAAACCGGCCATCTCTTCCCGCGCCTCGACCGTACCGATGATCTCGGCATCGGCAACGAGTCCATTGCCGAAGAAATGATCGGGATTGGCATGGGTGTTGACCAGGCGGTCGATCTTGGCAGCTTGGGGCACTTCAGCCTTGAACCTGTCGAGCATCTCGCGGGTCAAAGGCACGCTCATCAGCGTATCGACCAGCAAGGTCTCGCCCCCGCTGGCAATCAATCCGGCGTTTGACCAACCCCAGGTGCCGTCCGGTTGGACATAGCCATAGACGCCATTGCCGATGTGGTGAATGCCTTGCGTGAACGGCCAGTTTGCCATCCGCCTCTCCCTTTCGTTCGGAGTTTACCGATTAGAACAGGCAACACAATTCCTATTTTTAGGAATTTTGTCATCATGCTTGCCGCCCGCAGAAAAAAGCGGAATAGTGGGTGTATGGCGAAGGGTGTTACGAAGAGGCGCGGGCAGGGCCGCCCGTCCGATAACGCGGTGGGTCGCGAGACGGTCCTCAACAAGACGATCGAGCTGGTGCAAAATCTGCCGCCGGCGCGCGTCACCATCTCGCTCATCGCCCGCGAGGCGGGCGTCGATCCGGCGCTCATTCGCTACTATTTCGGCGACCGGGAGAAGCTGTTGCTCGCCGTGGTCGATAAAATGCTCGCCGAAGTGCCGCCGGAGGTCGACGAGGACGCCGAGCCGGTCGATGTGCTCGAGGCCCGCATCCGCAACACCGCCCGCTTCACCAGATCCACCAAGCATGTCCATCGGCTGATGGTGGACGAGCTCGCCGACGCCAAGTCCGCTGACATTCGCCGCCAGCAGGGCGAAATGAACATGCGTGCCGTCAATGCCTTCGCAAAACTGCTCACCCGCGATGGCGGAGATCAACTGCGAGATATTAGCCCGCTCTTCCTTCACATCGCGCTGGTCGGCTTGTTCGATTTCTTCGTTTCGGCCCAGCCCGTCGTTGAAAACCTGGTTCCTAAAGGTACCGACATGAGCGCGCTTGCCATCGATTTCGAGGACTTCGTCGTCGACCTGCTGTTCAACGGCATCCGCAAGCGATAGTCGGGCGCGCACGGCTCAGCCTTCGGCCACGCAAGGGTTGCGCTGGGTGCCGAGCCCGGTGATGGAGCCTTCCATCAGGTCTCCGGACTGCAGGAAGACGCCGAAGGCCGATCCATTACCATAGGGCGAGCCGGTGCAGATCACATCGCCAGGCATCAGTTCGACGCGGTCGGAGAGATAGGCGATCTGCCGCTCGATGCCGATCAGCATGTCGCGGGTGGATTCATCCTGATAGACCCTCCCATTCACCGAGAGGCGGATGGTGAGATCATAGGGATCGGCGACGAACTGGCGCGGCACGACCATCGGACCGAAGGGCAGGAAGGTCGGGAAGCATTTGCCTGACAGCCAATCCGCGCCCAGAGCTCCGGCATCGCGGCGGAAGATATGCTCGCGCGCGGTCACATCGTTGACCACCACATAGCCCGCAACATGATCCATCGCCTCGTCGGGCGACACGTGGCGCGTGCGCTTCCCGATGACGACGCCCAGCTCAAGCTCCCAGTCCGGCTTCACCACATTGCGCGGCAGTATGACCGCATCGTTCGGGCCGACCACGCAGGAGGGCAGCTTGATGAAGCAATAGGGCTGGGTGGCCTTGGCGCGCTCGTCCATCACCTGCTCGGCGCGGGCGCGACGCTCCTCATCCGAGATCTCTTCGTCGCCCGGCGTGCGCATGGACGGGTCGCCCATGATGAGGCCGATCACATGTTTGCGGTAGTTGGCGCCGGTGCAGAAGATTTGGCGCGGCTGATAGGGCGTAACCAGTGCTGTCTCCTCGAGCGGCACGCTGCCTTCGCCCGAAGCTGCCATGGCATATAGCTTCGGAAAGGCGGCATCCCACTGATCGAGCAGCGTCAGCACGTCGCGCGGCTCGCCGAGCGCCGCCAAGGCGATCATCCGATCACCAACCACCAGCACCGCGCCACCGTCGCGCAGCGTTGCCAGACCGAAACTCATCCGTGTCCCTCCCAAATCAATAAGGTGCCTGGAGTTTGCCCATGGTCGCGCCGAGCATGGTCGGGCCCTTGTCGGACATGTCGCCCGCCATCTCCATGTCACCGATCATCACGCTATTCTCGACGACGAGCCGCGCCCGTTCGAAGCGCCGCTCCATGAAGGCGTTGAGGGCATCGGTGACGCTCTCGTGCCGCTTCAGCTCCTCGGCCAGGACGAGGCCGTCCTCTGCGGCAATCCCCGCCCCGCTCGCCATATGCGGCGTGGTTGCATGGGCCGCGTCACCGATCAGGACGAGCCGGCCAACATACCAAGGCTTGGGCAACAGGAGCCATTCGAGCGGACGGTAATTGATCTGCGAGGGATCGGTGATGCTCTCGCGAACGGCCGGGACTGCGCCGCCAAATGGCGCGAGGAGCTTGCGGACATGCTCGACCATCTCGCTTTCCGCGAAGAAGGGATTGTCCGGCACATGCTCGAGGATGAACATGTACATTTCGTCTTTCGAGACCGGATTGATGCCGAGCTTCACCGGCCCTCCGAAATACATCTCCGTGCGATCGACCTCGGGCGGACGCTTGCCGACGACCCGCCAGCAACCCTGCCCGGTGAAGCGAGGCTTGGGCGCGTCCGGGAAGATCATGCCGCGAATCTGTGAGTAGATGCCATCCGCACCGACCAGGAGATCGTAACGACCGGCGCTGCCGTCATCGAAGGTCACCTCGACGCCACTCCGGTCTTGGGCGAGGGTCACGACCTTCACCCCAAGACGCACATTGATCTCCTCAGCGCGCACCGTTGTGGAGAGAATATCGTGCAGGACCGGGCGCATGATTCCACCGCCCTGCTGGACGGGCTGCGGGTCTGCGGGGATCGGCGGTTCCATGATCGTCTGGCCGCTGACCGTCTTGCCGCGCATGCCGGCACCGACATGGCCACGCGCGCGGACCTGATCGAGAATGCCGAGATGATCGAAGGCGCGCAGCGAAATGCCGGTCACGCTGATCCCGGCGCCATATACGCGCCAGTGCGGATCAGCATCGATGAGCTCGACCTCCACGCCGATCCGTTTCAACGAAATCGCCGCCGTCATGCCGCCGACACCGCCGCCGACGACGAGCGCGCTGCGGATCATGCGGGCACCTGCCAGAGGCCCTTGTCGGGCGTCATTTCGGCATGGGGGACATTGCCGGGGATAATCCGGCCCGTACCCCACTGATCGGTGACGCTCGGGCTGAATTCATAGACCGTCGGTTGCCAGCTGGCCTCATCCACCTCCTCGAGATCGGACGTATATTCGACCGCATTACCGTTCGGCGTTAGATAATAGGTGAAGGTGTTGTTGCCGGCGGTATGCCGCCCCGGCCCCCAGGAGAGGGTAATGCCCTTCTCGTGCATGCGCGCCAGCCCTCGCATCATCTCGTCAACCGAGGTCACGTCGAACGCGACATGATTGAGCGCCGGCGGCCCCGGCAGGATGGCGAGCCGGTGATGAGCGGGATTGCAGCGCAGGAAGGCCATGAAGCTGCCGATCCAGTCGGACAGCCTGAAACCCAGGACATTCTCGTAGAAGGCGACGAGCTTCGTGGGTTCCGGCGTATGCAGAACGATATGGCTGAGGCCGATCGGGATCGCCTCGCCCTTGGCCAACGCGCGATGGCTGTGCTTCGCGCTGTCGCTGACCACCTCGATTGCGCGTCCGTCGCAATCGAAGAAGCGGAAGGCATAGCCGCCCGCCGGCCCCTCGGCAGGACCGGGCTCAGCGATGATCCGGCAGCCAGCCGCCTCCGCTTGTGCGAACAACTGATCGACATCGGCGCGGGACGCGGCGGTAAAGCCGATCAGATCGGTCTTCCGCTCTTCATCCTCACGCAGCCGGATGACGAAGGGATGGGCCGAGCCCTCGGCCGCGAAATAGACCTTCCCGTCCTCCTCGCCCACTTCGACCAGCCCCCAGGTCTCGCCGAAGAATGTCCGCTCTGCGGCAAGGTCCGGCACTGCCAGTGCGACATATTGAAGATCCGTGACCGACGCCGACATAACCCCTCCGACTCATAATTCCCAAATATAGGAATAAACGCTTGCATGTCTTTTGCAAAGCGATTGCTGCGCACGCCGTGCTAGAATTTACCGCCTATGCGGACGCCCCAAGTGCGTGGCTGCTCTGCGGCCGCAGAGATCGCACCGGCCGAATTGGCCGTTCCGCTGATCAGGCGCTGATTATCCTCGATGTTGAAGACGTAGAGGCTCGCGAACCAGCGATCGTCTGCGCTCGCTATCGTGACGGACGCATCGCTGACGAAGGTGGCTGGCGAGCGCAGATAGGGCAGATAGTCCGCTGAGGAATAGCTCGAGGAGCGGTAGCGCGTGCCTGCCTGCAGGATCAGGTTCAGCGATCCCATCGGAATGGTCTGCCGTCCGTTGAGATTGAAGGACCATTCCGGCGAATTGAACGCCTGCTTGCCGGAGCAATCGATCTTGAAGACGTTGACCGTGCCGCCCGGCGAGGTTTGCGTGGTCGGCGCAAAGCCGCAGGTCGTGTTCGGCGGAAGGCCCTGGTTCGGCGCATAGTAGATGAAGCTGTCGTAGGTCGTGTCGAGATACTGGACGCTGGCCGAGAGCAGGGTCGTTTCGGTCGCGAGATATTCGAGATCGAGGTCCACGCCCTGGATCGTGCTGTCGCCAATATTGCGGGTCAGGAAGACGGTGGCCGGTGGCGTCCCGAGATCATAGCCGAACTGGCTGAACTGCTGGTTCTTATACTTCCAGATAAAGCCTTCTACGTTGACCTGCAGACGGTTGCCGAGGAAGCGATTCTTGCTGCCGATTGTGTAGGCATTGATCGTTTCGGGGGCATAGCTTTCCACGCCCCGGGCGAAGGAGAAACCGCCGGCATGATAGCCCGTCTCGAAGCTCGCATAGACCATGTTGCGCGGGCCGAAGTCATATTGGGCAGCGAGGCGATAGGTGAATTTCTCATTCTGCAGGCCGGCATTGATCGCGATCGGCGAGCGCAGGACGAAAGGCGCCGTCTGCGATCCGCCGGCGACCGGCGGCAGCACGTAGAGCGGAACTGGCGTCACCGGGATGCCGCGCGAGGTATAGAAGCTTTCCAACTCCGTCGTGCTGCGGATGGACGGCATGAAGGGCAGCGTCGGACAGAAGTCCTGCGGCGGGGCGGGATTGCCGCAGAACAGGATATAGACCGATGACAGGCCATCGAACCGCTTCTTGTCTGAGGTATAGCGACCGGCCGCGGTAAGGCTCAGCGCCTCGACCGGGCGCCAGGTCAGCTTGCCGAAGCCCGCCCAGGACTCGGTTGCCGTCGTGAACTTCTGAAGCGGCATCAGGTTCGACTGATTGTAGAAGGCGTCAGGTACGTCGATCTTCTCGTCGAAATACATACCCCCCAGCAGATAGTCGACGCTTCCGCCGAGCTTGCCGGCCCAGCGTGCTTCGACGCTCGTCTGCGTGTCCTTCTCCTTGACGCCGCCTGAGCGGAACACGCCATTGAACGTGTAGTCGAGGTTGGACTCGCGATAGGCCGGTTGCAGCGTGAAGGTGCCTGCATCCGTCTTATAGTTGAGCTCGCCAGTGACGCCCCAATAGTCATTGTCATTATAGGGTACGCCATCGACCACCGCACCCGTGCGACCGACCTGACCAACGAAGCGGCCGCTCTGCAGTGCGTTCGATCGCGGATCGAGCAGCCCCTGATTGGGCGAGAAGCCGGTCGGCGTGTACGTGTAGCCCGCGAAACCAGTGGCGCCGAAGGCCGGATCGACTGTACCGAGATAGAAACCGCTCGGCCCGCTGCCGCCCTGATGAGAGAAGTCGAGTCCGAGCCTCAGCGAGAGCGCATCGGTCGGCTCGGCATAGAGCTGGGCACGTCCGGCATATTCGCGCTGTTTGCCGCTGCCGTCCGAGAGGAAGGCGTCGCGCTGTGCGATATTGCCCGCAACACGCAAGGCCACCTTGTCACCGAACGGAAGATTGAGCGCCGCCTGCCCCGTCAGCCAGTCATAATTGCCATAGCCCAGCGTGAAGGTGCCGCCGAGTTCGCCCAGAACAGGACGAGCGGGAAGTACGTTGATCGCGCCACCGGTCGCGTTCCGGCCATAGAGCGTGCCCTGCGGCCCCTTCAGAACCTCGACCCGCTGAAGATCGTAAAACATGCCCGATGTGGAAGTTGGCCGGCCAATATAGACACCGTCATAATTGAACGCGATCGCCGGGTCGGAATAGGCATTCACCGTTGCATTGCCGACGCCGCGCACAAAAAAGACCGTGGTCGGGCCTCCTCCGCCATTTGCGGCCAAAGCAGGCGATGTCCGCGCCAAGTCCTCGGCGCGGATCACATTCTGGCGCAGTAACTCTTCAGGCTTGACCACATCGATGGCGATCGGTGCGCGCTGGCTGCTCTCCGAGATGCGCTGCGCTGTGACGATGATATCTTCAAGGCCAGCTTGGCTGATATCTGCCTCGGAAGTTTCAGCGGCACCTTGCGCGAGTTGCTGAGCGCTCGCCGGTGCCAAGGTCACGATTGCGCCCGCCGTTGCGGACGCCAAGAGGATCCCCTTCATCACACTCTCCCAGGTTTCGACTCTCAGGTCGATAATTCCTGATTCCGAGAATAGGGAATTTTGAAATGAGCGCAATGTCAATTTCTTGAATACAGGAATATGGAACGAGACCGCCGTCCGTTGGACTAATGCTCAGTGATGGGAGACTTGAAGCCGGCGCTTTATCGGCTCAAGGATCGACTGACGGCCGCTTCGATCACGGAACGATGCGCTTCCACGACGGGCTCGAGAAGCGCTCCATCCGCCTGTGCAGCGGAAGGAGCGATATCCTCACCTATGTCGAGGATCCTTGTGGCGCCGAAAGTGGTTTCTCAGGACGAGAAGTCATGGCGGAATTCCGGCGCGCAACAGGGCTGCAAACCGCAACTAACATGATCGCGACGGACTGGCGCCAGATGGTGCACGCACTCGCCCTCCAATCCGTCGACATCCCTCTTGCCGACCCCCATTTCTGGACGATGCAGGGCTCAGTCCGCGTCGGCCAGCTTTGCGAAAGCTGGGGCCTCATCTGGGGTTCCCACTCCAACAATCATTTCGACATCTCCCTCGCCATGTTCACACATGTGGCAGCCGCCGTCCCCGGACGGGTGACAGCCATCGATACGCACTGGATCTGGCAGGATGGCGAGTTTCTGACGCACAATGCGCCACAAATTTCGGACGGCTTCATCGCGCTTCCCAAAGCCCCCGGCCTTGGCATCTCCTTGGATGAGCAGGCGCTCGACCGCGCGCATCAGCTCTATCTGGCGCAGGTGCTGGGTGGTCGGGACGATGCGGTCGGCATGCAATATCTGATCGAGGGCTGGCAGTTCGACCCCAAGCGCCCATGCATGGTGCGCTGATGCATCAGCAGATGTGATCGAACAGACATTTGGCGGCGAGACGCATGTCGTCATGCCGCCGCTTGTAGACGTACAGCCTTTCGCTCCGTTCCAACTGAGGAATGTCGATCACCCTGAAGCGCCCCACTCTTTCCGCGCCGGCAAACAGGGGGCGCGGCAGCCATCCCAGCAACCTAGTTCGATCAACGAAGGAGATTGCCGTACTGGCCGAATTCGTTTCGACGGCGACCTCCGGTAGTGGCAGGCCCAGCGCCTGGATCTTACTGTCAAAATAGTCCCGGTCATCCGTTCCCTTCGGCAGCATCACCCAGGACTGCGCCAATACATCCTCCAGCCCGGCATCCTGCTTTGAAGCCAGCTCGTGCTCCGCAGAACAAAAGACGCGCAGCGCGCTGTCGATAAGGCACTCTCCGACGACCTCATAAGCCTCGCTCGCAGGCGCCGGCCCCGCAATGACCAGGTCGAGATCATAGCGATTTAACTCCAGCAGAAGCTGCTCCGTTTCGCCTTCGGTGAGGAGAACACGCAGTCCGGGCGCAGTGCGCAGCATCTGCTCGACAGCCTCCGGCAGGAGGCCTCGCGCGGCCGTCGCAACGGCACCGACCCGTGCCATGCCAGTCCGGAGCCCCCGAACAGCCCCCAGCGCCAGGATAGCCTGATCCATTTCGTACAGCAGCTTCCGGGCGTAGGGCACCAGAGCCTCCCCGAAATCGGTCAGCATCATGCCGCGGGCCAGCCGATCGAAAAGACGACTGCCGAGCCGGATCTCCATCTCCTGGATCAAGCGGCTCAGCGCCGGCTGGCTCATATGCACGATCTCGACAGCGCGCCCAAGGCTGCCCAGTTCGGCAACGGCCAGAAAGGCCCGCAGTTGGCGCTGATCGAAAGCCATGCGCATTCATTATGAGTCTCACCGATATTTGCAATAGTACGAATGGCTCCCTCGCCATTAGGACCAACGGAAACCAGATAAGGTCGAGGGAATCATGACAGGCAAGCTCCTTACGGGCGAGAGCATCCCATCGGCAGTGCCCTCCTCAGTAGCCAAGCCGATGCCGACGATGCGCGCGCTCGTGGCCTGCAATATCGGCGTATGCCTGGAGGGCTTCGATTTCATCGCCTACTCCGCCTTCGCGACGATCTTCGCGCGGCTTTTCTTTCCAGCAGACGACCCTTTGATCAGCGCCCTGCTCGTCTTCGGCGGCTTTGGCGTTGCCTATGTCGTGCGGCCCATCGGCGGATTATTCTGGGGTATTTATGCCGATCGTGCCGGCAGGAAGCCGGCCCTGGCGGCCTTGTCGATCGCGATGGGAGCCGGCACGCTACTGATGGCGCTGACCCCGCCTTATGCTGCCATCGGCCTCGCCGCGCCCCTGTTCATCCTGGCGGGCCGAGCCATCCAGGGATTTTCGGCGAGCGGTGAATTTGCCAGCGCAACGGCCATGCTCGTCGAAATGGCGCCGCCGCATCGTCGCACCTTCTACGCGAGCACGCAGATGGCATCCCAGATCGCCACGATCGCGCTCGCATACGGGATCGTCCTCGTCCTCACTGAGACCCTTTCTCCCGAGGCAGTGTCCGCCTGGGGGTGGCGCGCCGTGTTTCTCGCTGGCGCGATGATCGGCCCGCTTGGGCTCTACATGCGCATGCACGTGCCTGAATCCCCGAGCTTCGAAGCATCGGACAGGGCACGTGCCGGCCGCTCCGTCCCCATATTGAAGCAGCTGCAGGGCTATCGCACGGAAATCCTGTGCATCGCCGGGATCGTGGCGGGCAGCGCCTCGGCGCTCTACCTCATCTTTGTCTTCCTGCCGGTGTTCGCGGTCCAGCAACTGGGGCTCGCTGGGCCCCAAGTTCAGAGCGCAACGATGATCTGCGCTATCATCGAGATCCCGATCATCCTCGCTGTCGGCTGGCTTGGCGACCGGAACAATCCGGCACGCCTGCTGTGGAAGATCTTCGCCCTCACGGCCTTGCTGTCCGGCCCTGCCCTCTTCTGGCTCATCGACCAGCCTAGCCTTGTGCGTTTCGCCGCCGTCCAATTGGGACTCTCCATATTTCTGGGTCTGGTGTCCGGCCCGATGCCGTTCGTGATATCGCAGCTCCTGCCGGTCGAGATCAGAACCAGCGGGATCGGTCTGATCTTCAACTGTGTCGCGATCCTGTTCGGCGGCTTGGCCCCATTTCTCATCACCGCCTTCGTTGGCCTGACCGGCGACCCTCACGGTCCGGCCTACTGGGCCACGCTCACAGCCTGCGCCGGCGCCGCATCGAGTTGGATGATCCGACGGCGGCCCCTCTGACCCCTTTCATATCCGGCCGCTCAGATGATGGGCAGCCATTGGCGGACGCCAGCAACTGGAGAAGAAAATGCCTCTGAAGATCGCTATCGAGGACCGCATCGCCATCGAAGAACTCATGGCCCGCTATGCCTGGGCGTTGGATATCGGCGATTTTGAGGGATATGCCGCCTGCTTCGCCGAGGATGGTTGGCTGGAGCATTGGCCGCAGGGACGCTGCGTGGGGCGCGAAGGTCTCAAGCGGGCGACGGACTCGCTCTGGTACGACAAACCATATCATTATCTGGGACGGCAGCATCGCATGAGCCAGGTGCTGATGTCACCGGAACAGGGAAATGAGGGACAGGGGGACCGTCCGGGTGTCCGGATCAAATGCTTCTGGTCTATACTGCAACATGATGTCGTCACCTTCGAGAATCGCGTGTTCGGAATGGGCACATGGGACACGCTCGCGGTGCACGAGGCCGATGGCGAATGGCGCCTCCTGAACGTCTATGTCGACCTCTGGATCAATGGGCAGGTGCCCTGGGTCGGTGATGACAGGGCGCGGGGCATCCCGCAGCGACTAAACGCACCCCGATAAACCGCCCTCGGGGTCCTCACTCCGTCTGAGTTCAGGCTCGGAGGTTCGCCTCCGCAGCCTGCATGAGCCCCCGAATATGGCCATAGGCGAAGGCGAAGCTCTGGAGCATCGCGTCGGGCTTCCCTGGCACCTGAGGGACATGATCGGGCATCAGCATCCCGTCATATCCCACCTCATGATAGGTCAGGAGCGCCCTGTACATGTCGACATGGCCTTCATCGGGGAAGGCCTCACGAAACTTGCTGCGACCACCGACGATATTGCGGAAGTGCACGTTGAACAGCTTCTTCCGGCTTCCGAACCAGCGGATGACCTCGAAGATTTCGGTCGCGGGCGAGACCAGGTTCTCACTCATCGTACCCTGGCAGAAGTTCAGCCCGTGATAAGGGCTTTCGTGCATCTGAACAAAGCGCTGTAGCCCGGCAAAAGTCCCGAGCACGCGATGCACGCCCTGATAGCCTTCAGGTGGCGTGCCGGGATCGTGGGGATGGCAGGCCAGCCGCACCTTATGTTCATTGGCGACCGGAACGACGCGTTCTAGAAAGTAGGAGATGCGCTCCCAGGCGGCCTCCTCGCTGACCGCCCCTGCCCGTGTAAGCGGCGTCTTCGGTCGCGCGATGGAGGCATCCCACATCGAGAACATGGCATCACCCCTGCCCGGTGCTTCACCGGTGCGCAGGACGCCAAGAATGCTCATATTATATTTCACGCAAGGGATGCCCGCCTTGGCACAATTGCGGATGAGCATCTGGAACGCCTCGATATCGCGGTCGCGCTCTGGGCTGTCTGCCAGCATGATCGCTGGATGGGCCTCGCGATCAATGTGGCTTGAAGGCAGGAGGAGCGGATCGACGATATCAAGCGACAGACCATGCTTCTCGGCGAGGGTTCTGACCGAGTTCAGTTCGTCCACCGTGGAATAGAGCCGGCCATCAGAGACCGGCGCGCGCGCGCAGATATTTGTCACGCCGTAGCGGGCCAGAAATGCGAAGTGATCATCGGTGGGAGGGCCGCTCTGACAACCCAGCTTCAGACGCAATGGCCCTGCGGACCGGCTGGGCGCCCGAGCATTCTCGGCTTTCGCACGATCACCCAGGCCGACACCCAACGCGCCAAGTCCAACCGCGGAGATGAAGCAACGCCGATCCATATCCTGCCTCCCGATTTTCCTGCCTTGCGCCGGACTCGTTTCAGTCGGCCGCCTCACCAAGACGGCCGAGCTGGACCTTGGAGCACTCTTCCATCACCTGCATATATCGCTGATACCGCTCCGGATTGGCGTCACCGGGCATCGCATAGCGCAGCAGGGCTTGCTTCTCCGTCCCGGCATTATGCGCGGGATGATTGGTGATGAGCACGTCGACGCCGGCAGCGGCCGTGAGCGCGCGCCAACGCTGGAGTGAGACGATTTGCTGTCGCGTGGCCTCGCTCGTTCGTCCGCCACCTGTCCCGCCCATCAGACCGGCGACGTGGCGCTTGCCGCCTTCATAGACAGGGAAGATCATGGATAGCGTGCCGGGCGTATGCCCGGGAGTCACGTATAGCTTGATATCGGTGCCGCCCAGCGACAGCGTCTTGCCATCCTGCACAGCCTGATCCTGCCGCGGCGGCGTCAACTTCGCGAAGGGTGAGCCAGGATCGGGATGTTTGATCATCTCCCAGTCGGCCGCACTGGCAACGACTTTCGCGCCAAACTGGTCCTGCAGATATTTCGCGCCGCCATAATGATCGCCATGACCGTGGCTGGAACCCGCCCATCATGCTGCACCCCGCGCACCTGCTCGCTGTCCAGCGGACTGATCAGGCAACGCCAACGCATATCGGCGGCGAGATCATCGCCCGCGATCCTGCGCGCCAAGGACAAGTGCCTGGATACAGCTGACTTGCTCTCCTTTGGATAGGCCGTTTGCTGCGGATAGCTTGACGGATCGCCCTGAGCGGCACCGACGCCGGGATAGAGAAGCTGCAAGGAAATCAGCAAAGCGGAGCCCACTACGCGCATCGACACTGTCACTCTCCTCGCTGTCGCCCTGCGGACGTTTGTCGAAAGATTGCGCATAACGCGCTTCGACGACCAATGCTGATACAGAATTGTCAGATGCTAATTTTGAACGCGCTAGGCTGATCTTGCACCTTGGCATCTCCTTTGGCCAAAGACCCAGTAGGGATCAGTCGCGGACAAACGCAGAATAATCAGTTCGGCTCTGCGTTCCGACACAGCGGTGTTCTGTCCTGTTCAACGATTGCTGGCGTTAGATACGTGCGATGAAATTTTTTGATTGGGCGGTCCATGGCGAAGCTATCCCTCGGCTCAAGAGCTCGCCAACAAGCGTCTTTGGATCCAATCCTACTTTTCTAGCCAAGGATCTAAGGGATGAGCCTTCCTTGATTTCGTGAAGAGCCAGAGGGTCCAAAGTCGCCCCAAATGACCGGAACCTGGGACGGGAGACAGTGCAATCGCGTCGCCTCGTCCGACTGTAGCCTCCTCGTGGAGCGCGGCGTAGGCATCGCCCGGCCCTATTCCACCGTCACGGACTTGGCGAGGTTGCGCGGCTGGTCCACGTCCGTGCCCTTGAGAACGGCGACATGATAGGCCAGCAACTGCACCGGCACGGCATAGACCATCGGCGCGATCAGCGGGTGGACCCTGGGAAGCGCCAGCGTCGCCAGACAGCCCTCCCCGGCGGCGGCGATGCCGTCCTCGTCCGAAATCAGCACCACCTTGCCGCCGCGCGCCTGCACCTCCTGCATGTTGGAGACGGTCTTCTCGAACAGCGGGCCGGAGGGCGCGATGACGATCACCGGCACGGCCTCGTCAATCAGCGCGATGGGGCCGTGCTTCATCTCCCCGGCGGCATAGCCCTCGGCATGGATATAGCTGATTTCCTTGAGCTTCAGCGCCCCTTCCAGCGCCAGCGGATAGTCGGTGCCGCGCCCCAGATAGAGCACATCGCGCGCCGGCACGATCAGCGGGGCGAGCGCCTGGATCGCATCGTCCTGCGCCAGCGCCTGGTTGATCGCGGCCGGCGCCTCGGCCAGTTGCTCGACGATCAGCTTCTCCTCCGCCGCCCTCAGCCGCCCCTTGGCCCGCGCGAAATTGGCGGCGAGCGCGGCCAGCACCGCAAGCTGGCAGGTGAATGCCTTGGTGGAAGCAACGCCGATCTCCGGCCCGGCATGGGTCGGCAGCAGCAGGTCCGCCTCGCGCGCCATCGAGCTGGTCGGCACGTTGACGACGACCGCGATCTTCTGCCCTTCCGCCTTGGCGTGACGGAGCGCCGCCAGCGTATCGGCCGTCTCGCCCGATTGCGAGATGAACAGCGCCAGCCCGCCATCCTCCAGCACCGGCGCGCGGTAGCGGAACTCGGAGGCGACATCGAGATCGACCGGCATGCGCGCGAATTGCTCGAACCAATATTTGGCGACCATGCCCGCGTAGAAGCTGGTGCCGCAGGCGACGATCGTCACCCGCCGGATCGCCGAAAGGTCGAAGTTCGGCACCGGCAGCGAGACCTGATCGTCGATCCGCCGCAAATAGCTGCGCAACGTCTGCGCCACCACCACTGGCTGCTCGTAAATCTCCTTCTGCATGAAGTGGCGATGATTGCCCTTGTCGATCATCGCGCCGGAGACGCCGGAGAGCGTCACCGCCCGCTCGACCGGCGCATTCTCCCGATCAAACACCTGCGCGCCCTCGCGGGTGATGACCACCCAGTCGCCTTCCTCCAGATAGGCGATGCGTTGGGTGAGCGGCGCCAGCGCCAACGCGTCAGAGCCGAGAAACGTCTCGCCCTCGCCATACCCCACCACCAGCGGCGAGCCGAGGCGTGCACCGATCAGCAGATCCGGGTGCTGGCGGAACAATATGGCCAGCGCGAAGGCGCCATGCAGGCGCGGCAGCACATCGCGCACCGCTTCCTGCGGACTGGCGCCCTGCTCCACCCGCTCGCTCACCAGATGCGCGACCACCTCGGTATCGGTCTCGCTCTGGAACACGCGGCCGCGCCCGATCAGTTCATCCCGCAACGCCTTGAAATTCTCGATGATGCCATTGTGGACCACCGCTACCTCGCCGGTCGCATGCGGGTGGGCATTGCTGGTCGTCGGCGCGCCATGGGTCGCCCAGCGCGTGTGGGCGATGCCGGTGGTGCCGGCCAGCGGCTCCAGCGCCAGCGCGCGGGCAAGGTTGATCAATTTCCCCTCGGCGCGCCGCCGCTCGACACGGCCACCCACCACCGTGGCGATGCCCGCTGAATCATAGCCGCGATATTCCAGCCGCCGCAGCCCGTCGAGCAGACGGTCCGCAACATCTTCCGCGCCGACGATCCCGATGATTCCGCACATGGAGCGAGCCTTCCGTTATCAGAGTGTATAAGGGATGCGGATGCCCGGCATGTTGGCCGGGAAATCCCTGTTGTTGCGTGTTACGAGAATACGCCCGCCCGCCTGCGCTGACGCAAGGACGATCGCGGCGGGTAGGCTGATTGCGGGGCGTTGCCGGTGGAGCGCGGCCGCGCGGCGGCTCACCTCGCCATCCACCTCGGCAATGGCGAACAGGTCGAGGAACCGCTCGGTGTCCGTCAATGCGCTTTCCGGTGCACCGGCGAGCAGCTCAGTCCAGCTTATCCGGCTGATCCAGCGGCGGCGCGCGCGGCGCAGCTCCGCCCATGCGGCCGGATGCTCATGCAGCGCGTCGACAAGGATGTTGGTATCGAACTGGATGTCGCTCACCCGCCCGCTCCGTCATCCCGCTCGCCACGCAGGCGGCGTTCATAGGCCAGCCCATCGTCCGCCGAACCCTGCCGCGCCCAAAGCCCCAGAAACCGCTCCATACCCTGATCCGCCTGCGCCGCGCGAAACGCCGCCACCGCCTCGCGCAACAAGGCGGCGCGTGACAGGCCCAGCTCCGCCGCGCGGGCATCGAGCCATTTCACATCATCTTCGGCAAGGTCAGCGAGAAGGCGCATGATATTACGATATCATATCATGATATCATTGCAAGGCCTTGTTCCGAGCCTGCACTGATGAACCTTATGGCGCAGCGGCTGCAAGAGATAGAGCGCTCTCCCCGGATAACCCCCAATCTCCGCAAAGCAAAAGGAGAGGGCAGCAGGCCGCTACCCTCTCCTCCTTCCTCATCACCCCGCCGCCCTTGCCGGCCAACGCCGACCCATCGGGGAGGAGATGAAACTGGCCTTGCGGCCACGCGAAAACTGATCCCGCATGTCGCGGCGCCCCCTCAAATGGGGGTGATGCACAACATCCCCGCAGCCGGTCCACCCAAGGGCGATCGGCTAACGATGGCTTGCCGTGCGCATCACGCTCGACACCACAGCCCCCTGTGCGCCACACACCGCGCCACTCCGCCCTGCTCCCACAAACAGGCCGGCGGCTCGGGCGGCAACCCCGGATGGGGCCACGCGGGACCGGTTTTCGTTGCCGAGTCTCATGCCATCCGGGAAGCGCAATGGATTGGATGTTTTCGACATTCGTTCGCAATTCATCGCAAATGCGACTCAGGAGGCGGGCCGGTCAGCCGCCCTTTTTTTTCTCGGCCTTCTTCTTGCGCATCGCATCGTGGAAGCGGTCCGCCCAGCCCGGTTTGACCAGTTGCTCACCGCGCACCAGCCGCAATTCGCCATCGCCCACATCGCGCGAAACGGCGCTGCCGGCCGCGACGATCGCGTCCCGCCCGATTCGCACCGGAGCAATCAGCGCGCTGTTGGAGCCGATGAAGGCTCGCTCGCCGATCACCGTGCGATGCTTGAAATAGCCGTCATAATTGCAGGTGATGGTGCCCGCGCCGAGATTGGCCGCCGCGCCCACCGTCGCGTCGCCCACATAGCTCAAATGATTGACCTTGGCGCCGGCGCCCAGCGTGGCATTCTTGATCTCGACGAAATTGCCGACGCGCGCCTTCTCCTCCAACACCGCGCCCGGCCGCAGCCGCGCGAACGGACCAACAGACACGCCGGGGCCGACCCGCGCACCCTCGATATGGCAGAAGGCGTGGATCACCGCGCCTTCCTCAACCACCGCGCCGGGGCCGAACACGACATTCGGCTCGATCGTCACATCGCGCCCCAGCACCGTGTCATGCGCGAAAAACACCGTCTCCGGCGCGATCAGCGTCGCCCCGTCCCGCATCGCCTCGGCCCGGCGGCGCGCCTGCCAGGCCGCCTCCACGCCGGCCAGTTCGGCCCGGCTGTTGACGCCGGCCACTTCGCCCGCTTCCGTCTCGATCACCGCGCTCGGCCGCCCGTCCTCCGCCGCCAGCATGACGATATCGGGCAGATAATATTCCCCGGCGGCATTGTCGTTGTCCACCCGCGCCAGCAAGGCGAACAGATCGTCCACGCGCACCGCCATCAGTCCGCTGTTGCACAGGTCGACCGCGCGCTCGGCCTCGCTCGCATCCTTATACTCGACCATGCGCTCGATCCGCCCGTCCGTCGCCGCGATGATCCGCCCATAAGCAGCCGCGTCATCCGGCCGGAAGCCCAGCACCACGCAGGCCGGCGCATCCGCCCCGTGCAGCCGCTCGATCATCGCGCGCATCGTCTCGGCCCGCACCAGTGGAACGTCGCCATAAAGGATCAGCACGTCGCCCGAAAAATCCGCCAGCGCCTCCCGTGCCTGCGCCACCGCATGGCCGGTGCCGAGTTGCTCGGTCTGCACGGCAATCTCCACGCCGCGCCCGGCCACCGCCGCCTCGACCTGCTCACGCCCGGCGCCGACCACGACCACCTGCCGCGCCGGCGCCAGATCGGCCACCGCACCCAGTAAGTGCAACAGCATCGGCCGCCCGGCAATCGGGTGCAACACCTTGTGCTTGCTGGATTTCATGCGCGTCCCCTGCCCGGCGGCAAGGACGATCACGGCGAGCGGGCTGGTCACAGGCATTTCCCTCAAACAATGCAGTCTTTTCAGGGCCGTATCGTCAATCCATTCGGACCGGCAGGCGCGAGCGGCGACACAGCCAACAGCGCCCCCTTGCCATGTTTGACTTGATCGCGCCACCGCCCAGGGGGCATGGGGCCACCCATGACACGCATCCCTTTCGACATCATCGGCTTCGATCTTGACGGCACGCTCATCGATTCCAGCGCCGATCTCGCCGCCGGCGTCAACCATGCGCTGACCAGCATCGGCCTGCCCAGCCACAGCGTGGATGAGGTGAAGGGCTTCGTCGGCAAGGGCGTCAAGATCATGCTGGAGCGCGCGCTGCGGGCATCGGGCGACTATTCGGAGGCGCGGCTGGACGCGCTGCGGCCGATCTTCGCGGATTATTACGCGGCCCACCTCACCGTCCACAGCCGACCCTATCCGGGCGCGGTGACGGCGCTGGAGACGCTGGCGGCGCGCGGCGCGCGGGTCGCGCTCTGCACCAACAAGAGCGAGCAGTTCACCCTGCCGCTGCTCGATCAGCTCGGCCTCACCGGCCATTTCAGCGCGATCGTCTGCGGCGATACGCTGGGACAGGGCGTGCTCAAGCCCGATCCCGCGCCGGTCCGCGCGATGGTAGAGCGCGCCGGCGGCGGCCGCGCGATCTTCATCGGCGACACCTCGCACGATGTCGAGGCCGCCCGCGCGGCCGGCCTCGCCTCCATCGCCGTGCGGTTCGGCTTCGTGGACGCGGCGGACGAACTGGGCGCGGACGCGATCCTGGACGGCTACCCCCATCTCGTCCCCCTGCTGGAGCGCTGGCCCGCCTGAACGCCCGTCCCGGCAACACCCGTCTCCTCCCACGCAACGAGGCTTCTCTCCGCGAGCCACAACCGCTAGAGTCCGGCCGCACCCAGCCCTCCCGGTTTTGAACAGGCCCTCAGGACACTCCATGGCACGCGCGGATCGGTCGATCGGAATCTTGCTCCTGTCCGGGCTGTTCGCGTCCATTGCCGTCTTCCTGTTCACGCGCAGCTGGGAAGCGACCGCAATCAGCGCGCTCGCCGGCCTGTTCGCGGTAGCCCTGCTCTACGATTCGATCGAGCGGCGCATCGCCCTCGCGATCACCCGGCCCGCGCCTCCAGCCGCAGGCGGCGCCAGCAGCGACGAGTTGGCGACCCTGCTGGAAGCCTTGCCGCACCCCTGCCTCATCATCCATCGCGGCAGGGTCGAGCGCTGCAACCGCGCCGCGCGCGATCTGCTGGGCGATCACATCACCGGGCAGGATGTGCGGCTGGCGCTGCGCCAGCCTGCCGCCATAGACCTGCTCGCCCAACCCGGCGGCGCGCGCGAATCCGCCCGCATCGCCATCGCCGGCCTCGGCAGGGCGGAGCAAAGTTGGGATCTCGACATCCAGCCGCTCGAAAACGGCCGCAATCTCGCCCTGCTCATCGACCAGAGCGGGCGACAGGCAACCGAGCAGATGCGCGTCGATTTCGTCGCCAATGCCAGCCATGAACTGCGCACGCCGCTGGCCGGCATATTGGGCTTCGTGGAGACGCTGCGCGATCCGCTCGCCGGTGGCGACCAGACGACGCGCGAGCGCTTCCTGGCGATCATGGAGGGCGAGGCGAAGCGGATGCAGCGGCTGGTCGACGATCTCATGTCGCTCTCGCGCATCGAGGCGGATCGCTATCGCGCGCCCGATCAGCCGGTACCGGTATCGGCCCTGGCGGAAGAGGTCGTCAGCGTGTTCCGCCAGAGCCAGAACGGCCAGAACCGCGCCATCATCCTCCAGGTCGAGCCGGACGTATCGACCGTGCGCGGCGATCGGGCGCAGCTCAGCCAGCTCCTGCACAATCTCGTCAGCAATGCGCTCAAATATGGCGCGCCGGGCACCGAGATCACCGTTGCGGCCCGCCGCATAGACGATGGCATGACCGAACTGTCCGTTACCGATCGCGGCGACGGCATCGCCCCCCAGCATCTCCCCCGCCTCACCGAGCGCTTCTATCGCATCGATTCGAGCCGCAGCCGGGCCATGGGCGGCACCGGCCTCGGTCTCGCCATCGTCAAGCACATCGTCCAGCGCCACGGCGGCACGCTGCATCTGGAGAGCAAGGTGGGCGAAGGCACGACCGTCCGCGTGGCGCTGCCGAATTTCGAGGGTCGCTAAAGAGCGTTCGGAGCAGCCTGAACCATGCCGTGCTCCTGCGAGGGCAGGAGCCAGGGGAGGAGAAGGCCGATGCCCATGCCCAACGCTCCGGCCTTCGCAAAACCCCTGAGCCGGAGCCTATGTCATAAAAGCGCAACAGAAACGTCACATTGGCGCGATGGACCGGATTTAGGGCGGTCCCGGATTTCGATTGATCAATCGCCCAGGAGATTTTTCCGATGCGTTACGCCTTTTTCGCCGCGGCATCCCTGCTCGCCCTCGCCGGCTGTCAGAACCAGGCCGGTGGCGGTGCTGGCGCCGCGCGTGACCAGATCCGCGCGGTCGGCTCGTCCACCGTCTATCCCTTCGCGCAGGCGGCGGTGGAGCTGTTCACCCAGGCCAATCCCGGCATGAAGGCGCCGATCATCGAGTCGACCGGCACCGGCGCGGGCATGAAGCTGTTTTGCGACGGCGTCGGCGCGCAATTCCCGGATGTCGCCAATGCCTCTCGCCGCATCAAGAAAAGCGAGTTCGAGACGTGCCAGAAAAATGGCGTCACGGATGTGATGGAAATCCAGATCGGCGTGGACGGCCTCGCCTTCGCCGAATCAATCAAAGGCCCCGGCCTCAAGCTCACCGCGAAACAGGTCTATGAGGCGCTGGCCGCCAACCCTTATGGCAAGGGGCCGAACAAGGCCAAGAGCTGGGCCGATGTCGACCCGGCACTGCCCAAGATCGCCATCTCCGTCTTCGGTCCACCCTCCACCTCCGGAACGCGCGATTCGCTCGCCGAGCTGGTGCTGACCAAGGGCTGCGAGAGCGATCCCGCCATGCTGGCGCTCAAGGATAGCGACGAGGCGAAGCACAAGCAGCTCTGCACCCAGATCCGCGAGGACGGCGCCTATGTCGACGCGGGCGAGAACGACAATCTCATCGTCCAGAAGCTGACCACCAACCCCGACGCGATCGGCGTGTTCGGCTTCTCCTATCTCGATGCCAACCGCGACAGACTGAAGGACGTGCCGCTGAACGGCGTCGAGGCGACCTATGAGACGGTGGCCGGCGGCACCTATCCCGGCGCGCGGCCGCTCTACATCTACGTCAAGAAGGCGCACCTCGCCGCCGTCCCCGGCCTGAAAAACTATGTCGAGACGTTCGCCGCCAACTGGGGGCCGGATGGCGCCCTCGCCCGTCGCGGCATGGTCACGGCGCCCGAGGATGTCCGCAAGGCCAATGCCGATGTCGTCGCCAACCTCACCGCGCTGACCGGCGACGGCCTCAAGTGAGGATGACGCCGGTGCCACAGCGGGAACGCGCGCGATGAGCGGCACGATGACCCTGTTCGTCGTCGTCGCGTTGGGCGTGATCGGCTGGCTCGTCGCGCGCGGCCGCGCCACGCGGATGCAGGCCGAGGCTGGCCGCCTCGCGACCAACAGCCTGCCCTCGCAGCACGGCTGGTATGTCGCGCTGTGGACGGCGCTGCCCGCGCTGATCTTCCTCGCCATCTGGGCGAATGTGACACCGGCGCTGGTGCTCGACTCCGTGTTGCAGGCCCCCGCCGCTCAGGCGCTGCCGGCGGATGGCTTCACTCGCAGCGCTATTCTGGGGGAGGCCCGCGCCATCGCCAGTGGCGCGCAGGCCGCCGCGTTCAACCCGCAGTCCATGACGCTGGTCGAGCCGTTCCGCGCCGCCACCCTTCATTATGGCGGCATGGGCGCGCTGCTCGCGGTCATCCTCGCCTTCGCTGGCGGCGCCTACGCCCTCTCGCGCGTGCGCCCCGCTTTCACCGCGCGCCGTCGTGTTGAGCGGCTGGTGATGTGGACGCTGCTCGGCGCCTCGCTGATCGCCATCATCACCACGGCGGGCATCGTCGGCTCGCTCCTGTTCGAATCACTGCGCTTCTTCTCGCTGGTCAATCCGCTCGATTTCCTGCTCGGCCTCAAATGGAGCCCGCAATCGGCTGCCCTGGGTTATGGCAATGAGGATGCGTTCGGCGCCGTGCCCTTGTTCTGGGGCACCATCTTCATCGGCGCGATCATCGCCATGATCGTCGCCATCCCGCTCGGGCTGATGAGCGCGGTCTATCTCACCCAATATGCCCGGCCGCAGGTCCGTAAATGGATGAAGCCCACGCTGGAGGTGCTCGCCGGCGTGCCGACCGTGGTTTACGGTTATTTCGCCGCGCTCACCGTCGCCCCCGCCCTGCGCGCGTTCGCCTCCGCCGTGGGCATCCCCGGCGCCTCGTCGGAGAGTGCGCTGGCCGCCGGCCTCGTCATGGGCGTGATGATCATCCCCTTCGTCTCCTCCATGGCGGACGACAGCATCGCCGCCGTGCCGCAGGCGATGCGCGACGGCAGCCTGGCCATGGGCGCCACCACCAGCGAGACGATCCGCAAGGTGCTGATCCCCGCCGCCCTGCCCGGCGTCGTCGGCGGCGTCCTGCTCGCCGTCAGCCGCGCGATCGGCGAGACGATGATCGTGGTGATGGCCGCCGGCCTCGCCGCCAACCTCACCCTCAACCCCTTCGCCAGCGTGACCACCGTCACCACGCAGATGGTCCAGCTCCTCACCGGCGACCAGGAGTTTGACAGCGCCAAGACGCTCGCCGCCTTCGCGCTCGGCCTCGTGCTGTTCGTGGTCACATTGCTGCTCAACATCGTCGCCCTGCGCGTCGTGAAGAAATATCGGGAGGCCTACGAATGACCGGTCAAGCCGCCCTCACCCCGCAAGGGAGCGCGCCCGCCACCGAGCCGCGCACCGCCGCGCCGACGGACTGGCGCAGCGACGCCATGCGCCGCCGCATCGCCCGCCGCTACGCTGCCGAGCGCCGGTTCAAGGTGCTGGGGCTGGCCGCCGTGCTGCTCTCCGCCGGCTTCCTCGCCTTCCTGCTCGTCACCATGGTCGGCAATGGCGCGCGCGGCTTCACGCGGACGCAGATCGCGCTCCCCATCGACTTCCAGCGCAGCGCCATGCTGATCGACCCGGCATTGCTCAAGGGGGATACCGCCGAGCAGGCGCTGGCCGGCGCCAACCTGCCCGCGGTCATCGACACGGCGGCGGACAAAGCATTCGGTGAAGGCGGCGCCCGCATGATCTCGCCGGCCGCGCAGGCGGCGGTGCGCAAGGCGATCCTCGCCGATCCCGCGATCCTGAACGGCACCGCCACCATCACCGTCCCGGCCTCGGAAGGCGTCGACCTCGCCGCCAAGGGCGATGGCAGCGCGGCGGACGAAACCGCCGTCGCGCGGCTCAAGCAGGCCGGCGCGCTCTCCACCGGCCTCAACCTGCGCTTCCTCACCGCCAGCGACGGCACGGACCCGACGCTGGTCGGCATCTGGGGCGCGCTCAAGGGGTCGCTGCTCACCATGGCGGTGACGCTGGCGTTGAGTTTCCCGGTCGGCGTGTTCGCCGCGCTCTATCTGGAGGAATATGCCCCGCGCAACCGCTGGACGGACCTGATCGAAGTCTCGATCAACAACCTCGCCGCCGTGCCCTCGATCATCTTCGGCCTGCTCGGCCTCGCCATCTTCCTCAACCTCATGCACATGCCGCGCTCGGCGCCGCTGGTCGGCGGCCTGACGCTGGCGCTGATGACCATGCCGGTCATCGTCATCTCCGGGCGCAACGCCATCAAGGCGGTGCCCCCGTCGATCCGGGACGCCGCGCTCGGCATCGGCGCCTCGCCGGTGCAGGTGGTCTTCCACCATGTCCTGCCGCTCGCTTTGCCCGGCATCCTCACCGGCACGATCATCGGCATGGCCCGTGCGCTGGGCGAGACGGCGCCGCTGCTGATGATCGGCATGCGCGCCTTCGTCGCCTCCCCCCCGCATGGCGTCATGGACCCGGCGAGCGTACTGCCGGTGCAGATCTTCCTCTGGTCGGACGAGGTCGGCCGCGGCTTCATCGAAAAGACATCCGCGGCGATCATCGTGCTTCTGGCCTTCCTGCTCACGATGAACAGCATCGCCATCTATCTGCGCAACAAGTTCGAAAAGAAGTGGTGACGACATCCCATGGCTGACATGCAGCATATCCCCAACGCCAAGATGTCCGCGCAGGGCGTGAACGTCTTTTACGGCGACAAGCAGGCGATCAAGGACGTCTCGATCGAGGTCGACCTGGAGAATGTGACCGCGCTGATCGGCCCCTCGGGCTGCGGCAAGTCCACCTTCCTGCGCACGCTCAACCGGATGAACGACACCGTCGCCGGCGCCCGTGTGGAAGGCCGCATCACGCTGGATGGCGACGATATTTACGGGTCGGATATGGACGTGGTGCAACTGCGCGCCCGCGTCGGCATGGTGTTCCAGAAGCCCAACCCCTTCCCCAAGTCGATCTATGAGAATGTCGCCTACGGCCCGCGCATCCACGGCCTCGCGCACGGCAAGGCGGATCTGGACGAGATCGTCGAGAAGGCGCTGCGCCGCGCGGGCCTGTGGGATGAGGTGAAGGATCGGCTGCACGAGAGCGGCACCGCCCTCTCCGGCGGCCAGCAACAGCGCCTGTGCATCGGCCGCGCCATCGCGGTCGAGCCGGAGGTGATCCTGATGGACGAGCCATGCTCGGCGCTCGATCCAATCGCCACCGCCCGCATCGAGGAGCTGATCCTCGATCTGCGCGGCAATTACGCCATCGCTATCGTCACCCACAACATGCAGCAGGCCGCGCGCGTCTCGCAGCGCACCGCCTTCTTTCATCTCGGCCGGCTCGTCGAGCAGGGGCCGACCACGGAAATCTTCACCAATCCCCGCGAAGAGCGCACCAAGGATTATATCACCGGGCGCTACGGCTGAGGCAGGACGACAGGAAACCGATCATGCAGGAACATACCGTCAAGGCGTTCGATGACGAACTCAACGCCCTGCGCGCGACCATTGCCGAGATGGGCGGCCTGACCGAGACCGCTATCGACAATGCCGTCAAGGCGCTCACCACGCACAATCTCGCGCTGGCCCGCGAGGTGGTCGCGGGTGACGAGCGGGTCGATGAGCTGGACGCCCAGATCGAGCGGCTGGTGGTGCAGACCATCGCCCTGCGCGCGCCGATGGCGCACGACCTGCGTGAGATCATCGCCGTGCTCAAGATTTCCGGCACGGTCGAGCGCATGGCCGATTATGCCAAGAACATCGCCAAGCGGGTGGAGACGGTCGCCTCCTCGCCCATCCACATCACGCCGATCTCGCTGCTGCCCGCCATGGCGCAGATCGTGCGCGAGATGGTCAAAGCCGCGCTCGACGCCTTCGCCGCGCGCGATGCCAAGGCGGCCCTCGCCGTGATCGAGCGCGACCGGGCGGTGGACGATTTCTACAATTCGATCTTCCGCACCATGGTCACCTTCATGATGGAAAATCAGAAGATGATCTCGGAGAGCGCGCATATCCTGTTCATCGCCAAGAATCTGGAGCGCATCGGCGACCATGCGACCAACATGGCCGAAATGATCCATTATGTCGTCACCGGCACCAAGCCGCCCGAGCGCGAGAAGGGCACGATGATCGAAACCGGACTGGAGGACTGACATCATGGCCCGGGCAAGAATGCTGCTGGTCGAGGATGATGCCGCGCTGGCCGAATTGCTCACCTGGCACTTCCAGCGCGAGGATTTCGACGTGGTCCCCACGCCGGACGGCGAGGAGGCCCTGCTGCTCGCGCAGGAACATACGCCGGATATCGTGCTGCTCGACTGGATGGTGGAGAATCTCTCCGGCATCGAGGTCTGCCGTCGCCTGCGCCGCATGAACGAGACGGCCAATGTGCCGATCATCATGCTCACCGCGCGCGGTGAGGAGGAGGACCGGGTGCGCGGGCTGGAGACGGGCGCGGACGATTATGTCACCAAGCCCTTCTCCCCCCGCGAGCTGATCGCCCGCGTCAACGCCGTGCTGCGCCGCGTGCGCCCGGCGCTGGCCGGCGAGGTGCTGACCTTCGGCGATCTGGAGATGGACACGGTCGCCCACAAGGTGCGGCGCGGCGGCGAGCTGATCGCGCTCGGCCCCACCGAGTTCCGCCTGCTCCGTCACCTGCTGGAACATCCCGGCTGGGTCTTCTCGCGCGAGCGGCTGCTCGACAGCGTCTGGGGGCAGGATAGCGACATCGAACTGCGCACGGTGGACGTCCACATCCGGCGACTGCGCAAGGCGATCAACGCCGGCGATCGCCCGGACATCATCCGCACCGTCCGCTCCGCCGGCTACTCGCTGGACGCCGACGCGGGGTAAAAAGGCCGTTCGCTGGACGCGGGGGCAGGAGAAGGGAACGGAGGGTTTTCCCGCCCGGATCGCAGCCCAGAAACCGCCCTCGCCGCAAGCATCACCTTGTGCTCCTGCGAAGGCAGGAGTCCACGACCCAACCGCAGTTCCTCACCGCCCTGGGCTCCTGCCTCCACAAAAGCGCTGACGCTACTGCGAACGTCTCTCGCGCCTCACGCCCTCCACCTGCGCTCGCTCAAAAATCATATTGCGCGCGCAGGCCGAACACGTCCGTCTCATAATCGCTCCGCCCGCCGGCCAGCACCGGCGTATCGCGCACCTGCACGCGCAGATAGTTGGCGAGGAACTTCACATGCTCCACCGGCACCCACATCAGGGAGGCGCCGAACATCTGTTGCCGGCCGCCGGCGATGCCCTTGTCGGCAAGGTCCAGCCAGTCGTAGCGCAGGTTGATCTGCCAGGCGCCCGCGCCGCCCTTGTCCAGCCCCCGCGTCGGCTTGATGCTGCCGAACGTCCCCTTCTTGTAGCTGCGGCCGCTGCCACCCGCGAAGACATAACCGATCTCGCCATAGCCGCCGGAGAAGGTCGGCGCGGGCAGGCCGGGCCGCGCCACGCGCTGCCAGAAGCTCTCCGCCGCGACATGGACCGGGCCGTGGATGGCGGCGAATTCCAGCCCATAGCCGGTTTCCGCCGTCGCGCTGAATGCGCCGGTATCGACAAAGCGCACTTCGGTCGTCCGCGCGCCCGGCCGCGTCCGGTAACGCAGCGTGGTGGTGAGGTCGTTCAGTTCGCGATGGTGCAGCGATCCGCCGAGATGGAACTGGGTGTCGCCAAGTTTGGGCATGTAAACCAGCCGGCCGTCGAGCGAATAGCTGTTGGCGGACCCGCCATCCCCCAGCGTATCGAGATCGTCGGCGAACACGCCCGCGCTGAGCAGCATAGCCCCCGCACTGTAACTGGCCGAGAAGCCGAGCCGCCGCTCCATGCCGAACGCCTGGGTGAAAGCGGCGCGCTCCAGCATGCTGGTATCGAGATCGCTGGTCACATCCTCCAGCGAGGTGATGCGGTGGTGGCCGAGCGTCAGGGTGAACGGGCCGCTCGCATAGGTCAGCCAGGCATCGGTGAACTGGACGTCGCCGGTCGCGACATCCGCCTCCAGCCGGTAGCCGAAGCCGCCGCCCAGCTTGCCGTCCACGCCCAGATAGGCACGCCGCACATCGCTCGCCCAACCGAGTGTCGGCGCCGTCATGCCTGCCGGACGGGAGACGACATTGCTGTCTATCTGCAAGCGCCCGCGCGGCTTGATCGTCACGCTGGATGCCGCCGCTGGCGGCGCGGCAACTGATTGCGGAGGGTCAGCGGCAACTGGCAGATCGGCGCGCTGCTCACGCTCGATGCTTTCGGCATCGGCTCCCTCAGGACCGTGCCGTTCGGCAACATCGCTCCCTTCCGCCGCTTCAACCGCATCCAGTCGCGTTTCCAATTGGTCGAGATGCGCGCGCATCCGCGCGATTTCAGCGCGCAGCGCGGCGGCCTCATCGGGCGCGGCGACGGCTTGCCCCGGCACGAAAAGCGCGGCGGCAAAGAGCGGAAACAGCATGGGGGATCGCAAGCGGGCAGCTCCAGTCGTCCGGTGGCAAGCGAGCCTTTATGGCAATTATATTACGGATTTGAGACAAGATGTGTTGCGGTTTCATGACGGTCGCGCGCACCCGGCCGGAGCCGAGAGCAAGCGCCATAGCAGCGTCTTTTCATGACGATTTGCGGTCCGATCCGCCTCTGCGTGACGGACAGGCCGTCCGCGCGGTTCAACCGAAATTGGAAGCCTCGGCCTGACGCGTCGAGAGGCGCGCAGGGGCCTGTCCCAACAGGACCGGGCGTGAGCGGCCAGCGCCCCCCTCAGCCGTTGCCGTCGATCAGCTTCAGCAGCCGCCGTTCGACCGGTGCCAGCACGCCGACCAGCTCCTGCCCGCGCCGCAGCACCGCGCCGGTTTCGCCGATCAGCGCCCACATGCCCTGGCGGTGGCGCAGCGCCGGCCGCTTCTCGATCCGCAGTTCCGGCCGCTCGGCCGCGCGGCGGAAGGCGGAGAAGATCGCGACGTCGCGCGTCAGGTCGATGGCATAGTCCCGCCAATGGCCAGCGGACACCATGCGGCCATAAAGGTCCATGATGCGGGAGAGCTCCAGCCGGTCGAAGGCGATCTGGCTCGGCGCCGCCGCGCCGAGTCGCGGGAACGGCGTGACGTTGCTCATCAGGCGCTGGTGCGCGTCTGGCCTTCCGGTTCGCCGTCGCGCTCCGCGGCCAGTTCGGCCAGCCGCTTGCGCAGATTCTCCACCTCGCACTGGAGGATTTCGAGCTTCTGCGTGGCCGGGTCATAGGCTTCGCAGCAGGGCGTGCCGTAGGGCGTGAAGCTTTTCTGATATTCCTTGGCGTCGACCAGCGTCGCCCGCGCGGGGATGCCGATCATCACCGCGCCGGCCGGCACATCCTTGGTGACGACCGCATTGGCACCAATCCGCGCCCGCTCGCCCACGGTGATCGGCCCGAGGACCTGCGAACCGGAGCCGATGATCGCGCCGTCGCACAAGGTCGGGTGGCGCTTGCCGGCAATGCCGTTGGCCGGGTCCGTCCCGCCCAGCGTCACGCATTGATAGATGGTCACGTCGTCGCCAATGTCCGCCGTCTCGCCGATCACGGTAAAGCCATGGTCGATGAAGAAGTTCCTGCCGATCTTCGCGCCCGGATGGATGTCGATCGCGGTCAGGAAGCGCGAGAAATGGTTGATGAGCCGCGCCAGGAAAAAGAGCCGCCAGCGGAACAGCCGGTGCGCGATCCGGTGCAGCCCCAGCGCCCATACGCCCGGATAGATGAGGATCTCCATGCGGGATCGCGGCGCGGGATCGCGCGCCTTGATGGAATCGAGATAGGACAGGAGTCCCATGGCCAAAACGCCCCTGCTGGCTGACAAACCTCTATCCTAATGACTGCGGACGCGCATTTCCAGAGCGATAAGGCCCTTTGCCCCGCCCGGTGGATAAAGCGCTTGCAATATGAAACAGCCCATTTATTTGTCGATCAAATGAATTGAGAAAGGGCTGATGTGCAAGAAAGCTGGCTCCACTTCCTCGAAATGCTCTTGCCGTTCATCCTGGTGGGCTTCGGTGCGCAGATCATCGATGGCGCGCTCGGCATGGCCTATGGCGTGATTTCGAGCAGCCTGCTTCTCACCCTCGGCGTCCCGCCACGGGCGGCCTCGGCCAGCGTGCACGCGGCGGAAACCTGCACCACCGCCGTCTCCGCGCTCAGCCACGTCCTCCATCGCAATGTCGACTGGAAGCTGTTCTGGAAGCTGATCGTCCCCGGCGTCGTCGGCGGCGTTTCCGGCGCCTATTTCCTTTCCAGCGTCTCGGGCGATCTCATCAAGCCCTATATCCAGGCCTATCTCGTCTGCATCGGCCTGTGGCTGCTCTGGCGCGGCCTGATGTATCCCCCGAAGGCGCGCGATCCACGCTTCGTCGCACCGCTCGGCCTGCTTGGCGGCTTCCTCGATGCCTCGGGCGGCGGCGGCTGGGGGCCGGTCGTCACCTCCAACCTGCTCATTCAGGGGGCCAGCCCGCGCCACACCATCGGCACGGTCAATACGGTCGAATTCTTCCTCACCTTGTCGATCAGCCTCACCTTCCTGCTGCATCTGGGGTGGGAGACGTTCACCACCGCCACCATCGGCCTGCTCGTCGGCGGCGTCATCGCGGCTCCGTTCGGCGCGTGGATCGCCCGCCATGTTCCGGCCAAGCCGCTGCTCATCATGGTCGGCGGCATCCTCACGCTCACCGCCGCTTATGGCATTGCCCGCTCCCTTGAATTGATCGCCTGAATCGCTTAAATTCCTAATCGATAATCGAGAGGGACGATCAATGTCGAACTACATGCCCACGCTCAAGCAGCTGCAATATCTTGTGGCGCTCAAGGAGCATGGGCATTTCGGCCGCGCGGCGGAGGCGACCTTCGTCACCCAGTCCACCCTTTCCGCCGGCATCCGCGAGCTGGAATCGCTGATCGGCGTCACGCTGGTCGAGCGCACGCGCCGCATCGTCCGCTTCACCGCGCTCGGCAACCGCATCGTCGAGAAGGCCCACCGCGTGCTGCGCGAGGCGGAGGAACTGGCGGCGCTGGCGCAGGCCTCCGGCTCGCCGCTGGTCGGCGAGTTGCGGATGAGCGTCATCCCCACCATCGCGCCGTTCCTGCTACCGCGCCTGCTGCCGGGGCTACGCGCCGAGCGGCCTGGCCTGCAGCTTTACCTGCGCGAGGAGACGACCCACGCCGCGCTCGATTCGCTGCGCCATGGCCATGCCGATTGCGTGCTGCTCGCCCTGCCCTTCCCCTGCGGCGACGTGGAGACGGAAGTGCTGTTTGCCGATCCGCTGCGTGTCGCCTTCCCCAAGGACGATCCGCGCGACCCACCCGCGCAAATCTCGCCGGACATGATCGACGGCAACCGCCTGCTGCTGCTGGAGGATGGCCACTGCCTCAAGGATCACGCGCTCGCCGCCTGCAACCGGGCGGAACTGCGCAGCGAGGCCACGATCACCGGCACATCGCTGCACACGCTGGTGCAGATGGTGGATAACGGCCTTGGCCTGACCCTGCTGCCGGAAATGGCGATCCAGGGCGGCATCCTCACCAACACGCAGATCGTCACCCGCCCGATCCGCTCGCCCAGCGCCCAGCGCGACATTGCTCTCGTCTGGCGCCGCAATTCGCCGCGCGAGGCCGATTTCCGCCTGATGGCCGGCATCTTGCGCGACGCCGCCACGCAGAAGAAGGCTGCTGCTGCGGCTTAAAACCAGGTGGTGAAAGCCGGCGTAGCCGGGAGAACAGCGCACGGGGAGGAGCCATGGACCAGCACCGCATCTATGCGATGAGTTTCGCGAAGGTCTATCCCCTTCTAGTCGCCAAGGCGGAGAAGAAGGGGCGCACCCGGGCCGAGGTCGATGAGATCATCCGCTGGCTCACCGGATATAGCGCGCAAGCATTGGCCGGCCAGTTGACAAAGGCCGTGACCTTCGCCGATTTTTTCGCGCAGGCTCCCCGGATGAACCCCGCGCGATCGCTGATTACCGGGGTGGTCTGCGGGGTCCGCGTCGAGCAAATCGAGGCGCCGCTCATGCGGGAAATCCGCTATCTGGATAAGCTGATCGATGAACTGGCGCGTGGAAAAGCGATGGAGAAAATCTTGCGGGCCTGAGGGCGCTCGCCCTTTGGCAAAGGCATCCCCGAAATCGCTGACCCCACGGACAGCGCCGATGGCCCTGCCCGGCGCGAAGGTAGCACTGCCCATTCGCACCCATCGTCGCTCCACGGCCCGTCCACCCGCGCGCCACCGCCACGCGGCAGAGCGATCCAGCATAGCGGGGCTTTATCGCGTCAGGTCTCCGGGCATCATCGCATCCCGCTTGATTTGCGGCTCCGGCGCTGGCAACGCTCGCCGGCAGGGCGCTCCCCATCGCGCCCGCCGAAGCCGAGGTTCGTTGCCCCAACCCATCCGCTCCCGTGTTCGCGCCATGTCCGAGCGTATGCGCGCCCGGCTTGGAGAGCGGGCCGCCGCGATGGCGCTGGCGGTGCTGCTCGAAGGGCTGCTCGGGCTTCTCTTGCTCACCCTCGCCCCCGCGATCGTGCGCCGCGAGGAGCCGAAGATCACGATCTTCAGCATGAATGCCGAGCCGGATGCGGAACCAGCGCCAGTCGAGTCAGAGCCTGAGACGGAGAAAGCCCGCCCCGCCAGGCAGCCGCCCAAGGCTGAACAACCCGCGCCGGCGCCTGACGTGACGCCGCCCAAGCCCGCGCCACCAGCGCCGCCATTGCTGGTCATGTCCCGCGATCAGCTGGCGGCGGCGGACATCAGCGCCATGCCCCCGGCCCCCGCCAAGCCCGCATCCGGACCGAAGATGATCGGCCCGCCCGATACCGGCAACCCCGGTGACAGCCAGCGCGTCTCCGGGCAGGGGCCGCATGGCGAACCGCTCTATGCCGCCGCCTGGTATCGCGAACCTTATGATGATGAGCTGAGCGGCTATCTCTCGACCGCGCAGGGGCCGGGCTGGGGCCTGATCGCCTGCCGCACCGTGCCGGATTATCGGGTGGAAGACTGCGTGGCGCTGGACGAATATCCGCGCGGATCGAACATCAACCGCGCCATTCTAGCCGCCGCCTGGCAATTCCGCGTCCGCCCGCCGCGCGTGGGCGGACGATATAAGGTCGGCGAATGGGTCCGCATCCGCATCGACTATGATATGCGGCCCGGCCCGCGATAATCCGCCGCACGGGCCACGTCGGGCCAGTTGACCGCCTTACGGGCGTGCTGCGGACTGTCCTACACGCCTTCGCCCTGCCATGCTCGCCTGCCCGCGATCGGCTTCGGCCGATCAACCGGAACGCTCTTTGTCATGGTCGAGAGAAGCACGCAAAAAATTTGGCATTGCACCGTAACCTTCGTAACCTTTGAAAGAAAGTTGCGCAGCGCTGATGCAGGACCGCACCCATATGAACGGCCTCAGGACTCCAGCCTACGCAGAAGGCCGACTTGAACGGGTCGAACAGCAGGACGGCTCGGCATTCGGCCCATGCCGAGCCGTCCTAGTCGCGCGTCCAGCGGGCCGCCCGGTCGTCATCACCGGCCGCCGCCTCCACCCATTCGCCCGAGCCGTCATGGCGAATAGTGCGCTTCCAGAAAGGCGCGGAAACCTTGAGCCAGTCGATCAGGAAGGTGCAGGCCTCCAAAGCGGCCGTGCGGTGCGAGGAGGCAGTGCCGACGAATACGATGCGCGTGCCCACGCCCAGCGTGCCATGGCGATGGATCACCGTCACCCCCAGCAATGGCCAGCGGTCGGCGGCCAGCGCCACGACCTCCCTGATCTGCCGCTCGGTCATCGCGGGATAATGCTCCAGATGCAGCGCTTGCAGGCCGCCATCGTCGCGCACCAGCCCGGTGAAGCTCGCGACCGCGCCGCCGGGCAGCCCCTCCAGCGCCGCCAGTTCCGCCGCCGGGTCGAAATCATCCGGCCCCACCCGCACGACGAGATGCGGCATCACGCTCAACCTCCGGTAACGGGCGGGAACAGGGCCAGTTCGCGCGCCTCGCCGATCGGCGTATCGAGCGGCACGAAGCGCTGGTCGAGCGCCGCGCGCAGGCGGTCTCGCTCGGCGAAGGCCGCCGCATGGCCCGGAGTCTCGGTGGCAAGACGGTCGAGCAGCGCGGCGATGGTCGCCTCCGCGCCGGGATGGTCGATCTGCTGCTCGTCACGGCCGATCCGTTCACGCACCCAGGCGAAATAGAGGATGGTCAGCCCGGCCATGGCTCAGGCCGTCATGTGCTTGAGGCCGACGCGCAGATAGTCCCAGCCCGTCATCAGCGTGATGATCGCCGCTGCCCACAACGTCGCAAGGCCGAAAAGCTGGATGAAGGGGATATGCGGCAGGCCCCCGGCAAGGATCAACGCGCCGAGCGAGACGAGTTGCAGCGCCGTCTTCCACTTGGCGAGCCGGGAGACCGGCACGGAAATGCGCAGCCCGGCCAGAAACTCGCGCAGGCCGGAGACGGCAATCTCGCGCAGCAGGATCACCAGCGCCGCGATGATGTGCACGCCCTGAATGTTGCGGTTGGCGCACAGGATGAGGATGACCGCGCCGACCATGATCTTGTCCGCGATGGGATCGAGGAAGACGCCGAGCTTGGAAACGGTGCCCTGCGCGCGCGCCAGATAGCCGTCGAAATAATCGGTGATACCCATCAGGCAGTAAAGGCCAAACGCCAGCAGATAGCCCAGGCTCCACGCCCGGTCCACCTCAGCCGGCCACAACAGGGCGACGAGCAGCGGCACGGCGAGAATGCGCGAGAGCGTCAGAATGTTTGGCAAGAGCATCACGGCGCGCTCAGGCCTGCCACAGCGCATCGCCCCAGACAAGAGGGTGTGGAACACAGGCCGGTAGCGGCGGCTGGAACAGGGCCGGCAGCCGCCTTTCGCCGCGCATGCTGGATGACATTGTCCATCTTTTCTCAGCCCTTGTCTTTTCTCCGACAGATTTCGGGTCTAGAAGGCCGGCGCGGCGGCTCGGGTCCCGTCGACTATAATGAGCAGATCCATTCATGCAGGCATCCCTGCGGCTCCTCGCGCACCGAAAATTCCTGCCGCTGTTCACCACGCAGTTTCTCGGCGCCTTCAACGATAATCTGTTCAAGACGGCCATGATCCTGTTCGCCACCTATGTGGTGTTCGAGGACCCGCAGCAGGAATCGAATTTCAACGCCATCGCCACCGGGCTGTTCATCCTGCCCTTCTTCCTCCTCTCCGCGCTCTCCGGCCAACTTGCCGACAATATGGACAAGGCGCGGATCATCCGGCTGGTGAAGCTGGCGGAGATCGGTATCATGGCGGTGGGCGGCTGCGGCCTGCTGCTCTGCCAGGCGCACCCCTGGATCGGCGTCGGCCTGATGCTCGGCGCGGTGTTCGCCATGGGTATCCACTCGACCTTCTTCGGCCCGATCAAGTACGCCATTTTGCCCCAGCATCTGGATGAGGATCATGTGCTCGGCGGCACCGGACTGGTCGAAGCGGGCACCTATATCGCCATTCTCGCCGGCACCATCGTCGCCGGGTGGATCACGCCCGCCATGGCCGCCGGCGCCGTGCTCTTCATCGCCCTGGCGGGCTATGTCGCCGGGCGCTTCGTCCCCCCCGCGCCGCGCCTCGGGCCGCCGGTCACGCTGGATTACAATCCATTCCGCGCTTCATGGCGGTTGATCTCCGGCACCATGCATATCCGCCGGCTCTTCCTCGCCATCATGTCGATCAGCTTCTTCTGGATGATCGCCACGGTGCTCATCGTCATCTTCCCGCCGATGGTGAAGAACGATTTCACTGCCAGCAAGGAGGTCGCCAGCCTGTTCCTCGCCATTTTCTCGGTCGGCGTCGCGATTGGCTCGGTCGCGATCAACCGGCTTCTGCAAGGCCATGTCTCGGCGCGCTATTCGCCCATCTCGGTGTTGATGATGGCCGCCTTCGTCTGGTTCTTCCAGTTCGTATCGCGGGACTGGGCGCCGGCGCCGGACGGCACGCTCTACAGCGTATCCGCCTTTCTCGCCCAGCCGCATAGCTGGCGCGTGCTCCTCGCGTTATTCGGCATCGCCATGTTCGGCGGCATGTTCGTGGTGCCGCTCTATGCTTTCCTCACCACGACCGTGCGCAAGGATGAGACGGCCCGCACCGTCGCGGCCAACAATGTCGTCAACTCGGGCGCGATGGTCTTCGGCGCGCTGGTCATCCTGGGGGCCACGGGCGCCGGCCTCAGCAATGGCCATGCGCTGCTCATCGTGTGCCTGATGTGCTTCTTCTCCGCCTTCCTCGCGCTCAAGCTGCACCGTGCTTGCGATGCGGACGCGCGGCAGCCCCAAAGTGAGCGGGCTAGCTGACGCGCTCCGTCGCTCAGAGAATGAACGTATAAGCGACAGTGAAGAAGGCCGCGAAGCTGAGCATGAACAGCTTCCAGTCCTGGTCCTCGTTCTCCGAACGGTGCGCGCGTCCTGCCGCATTGTGTTCCCGCGGCTTCGCAAACACATGAGCCGGCAGGCTCCGACGGAACGGATGCCGCGCCTGTTCGTTTGTCAGGACGAGCGATCTTCTCATGAAGATATGGTTATCAAAAAATTAACCCGATGAGGAGTGCGAAAGAAGGTTAACGAACCTCTGTCTCACGCCGGGACAAGCCCCATCGCTCTCTGCCATTCCCCTGCACAGTTCGCCAAAAAGGCTCGGGGAAACGCATAACTTCCAAATCTGTAAAACACTTTTTTAACCGTGATGTGGTGATGCTCCCGCCACATCGCGCCACGGAGCGCGTCAGCCTGACCCGGAGTCACCGCCGACTATGCTCGTCAAGATCAAATGGGCCACGCCTTTCGCTCTCGTCACGCTTCTTGCCGGCTGTGGCGGCGGAAGTGTGAATTCCACGCCGACACCCACGCCAGCACCTGTCGGCACACCGGCCCCTACCCCCACGCCAGGGGGCACGCCGACGCCGTCTCCGTCACCGACACCAACCCCGTCGCCGACGCCAACCCCGTCGCCGACGCCCACCCCGTCACCGACGCCAACCCCGTCACCGACGCCAACCCCGTCGCCGACGCCAACCCCGTCACCGACACCAACCCCGTCGCCGACACCAACCCCGTCGACAAGCGGCCCAAACGCAGACCTCAACGGAACGCTCATATCGGAAACCTTCACCAGCGACGGCGTCAACGCGGCCGGCCGCTTCCATGCGGATGCCCGGCCTGTCGAGGGCGGCACGGCGGCGTCCGGCGCCCTCACCATAGCCTATGATGCGGCGACGCAGAGCTACACGATCAGCACGGCCGGGCGGAGCGCCACCTTCTCGCCGGCCGATCGCGTCGCATCCGGGTCCGCGGACTTCGCCAGTTTCGAGAGGAGCGGCGCGACCAGTGAAGCGCTGACCATGACGCGGCCCGGCACCAGCGGCCCGCTGACCTACCAATATGTCAGCGGCGGCGCGTGGGAGCGCGCGACACTGACCGACGATGTGCTGGATTTCTCATATGATCCCTTCACCTTCGGCATCGAAACGCCCGATATGGCGCTGCGGCGGACCGGCACCGGGACCTATGCCGTAAGCCTTGTCGGCGCCCGGGCGATGGAGAGGCCCTACGCCATGGCCGGCAGCGGCACCATGCAGGTCGATTTTCAGCAGGGCGAGCTATCCAGCAGCGGCGTGCTGACGACGATCGACATTTCAAGTGGCCTCATCAAAAGCATCGGCATCTTCTTCGGGGATGCCGCGCTGTCGAGCAGCATGAATGCCTTTTCGGGCGAATTTTCCATGGATGACGGCAAGCGCTTCACAGGCGGATGGGCCGGGCGATTCTACGGGCCAGATAGTCAGGAGGTCGGCGCCGTCTGGCACTTGACCAGCAGTGATGGCGAGGTTGCGGCGGGCTATATGCTTGGGCGCGAGGATGGCTCCATCACCCCCTTCAACAGCACGCTGACCCAGCTCGAATTCAGCGAAGGCTTTGCACATCGTTTCAGCCAGGTCGCCTTCACAGACCTGGGAAATGGCACCAGCGCGGCCGATCAGACCCTCCTGCGCTCCGACGCTGCCTTCGCGGTCGATCCCGAAAACAGCCGGTTCACCTATGTGGACAGCGCGCGCGGGATCAATTCGCAGTTCGATTCCAGCGCGCACGTCGCAAGCGAATCGACCAGCGCGGTGGATGTCTATCGGATCACCGGAGCGGACGGCCTCGCTTATACACTCACGCTCAACAAGGCAGGCGCGAGCAATCCGACCATCGCGCTCACTTATGCCAGTTTTGGCCATTGGGAGAAGGCGCAAGGGGTGGGCACCGACAGGCTGGATCGCTGGTTCGCCTGGGGCATCCGCACCAACGGCTTCCAGATTCCAACCGGCAGCGGCCATTTCGACGGGATCGTCCGAGGCACGGCAACCTTGTTCAAAGGTGGTGACGTCTATTCGCTGAGCGGCACCAGCAACTTCGACATGGACTTCAGCGCCAGCAGCTTCACAGGATCGCTGAACCCGATCGGCACAAGTCTGGCAAATGGCTCCACCCGCGATTTCGGCACGTTCGGCATCGCCGGCGGCGTGATCGATCTCGATGCGGGCCTCAACGCGAATATCGTCAATGCGAGCAACGCCTATCTCGGCTTTTTCGAAGGTGCGCTCTATGGTCCGCAGGCGACCGAACTGGGCGGCAGCTTCGGCTTCCAGACCGAGCCGTCCTCAGGCGCCGGCCCGTCGGGCAGCAGCGCGGCGATCCTGAATGGTGTCGTCGTCGCCAAGCGACCGGGTGGGTGAGGCAAGCGATCTCTTGATTTCCACGAAGCATCTGTCACCCGGCCTGCTCGCCCTGATCTGCGCACTGATTTGCCATGGCCCCGCCCAAGCCGGCAACCGCCTGGCGTCAGCCGATTCAACACATCCAGGGGACGACGGCACGGCCCTTACCGGTCTTAGCGCCGCCCAGCTTTTCGACCTCGCCGAACAGGCACGTGTTTCCGGACGGCTGGCCGACGCGGAAGCGATCTACACGGCGCTTATCCGCGATCCCGATCTCGATATCCGCTCGGAGGCCCGCTTCCGTCTTGGCATGATGCTGGCCGATCAGCAGCGTCATGCCGATGCCGCGCTGGCGTTCCGCGCGCTTCTCGATGAGCAGCCTGGCGCGGCCCGCGTGCGGCTGGAGTTGGCCCGTGTGCTCGCCGCCATGGGAGATGAAGGCCGTGCTCGCCAACAACTGCGCCAGGCGCAAGCGGGCGGCCTGCCCCCCGATGTCGCGCAGGTGGTCGATCGCTTTGCCGCGGCACTCCGCTCCAACCGGCGGTTTGGCGGTAATTTCGAGGCCGCCCTGGCGCCGGATAGCAACATCAACCGCGCGACCGACGCCAAGACGCTCGATACCGTCATCGCCCCGCTCACCTTGTCCGACGACGCCCGTCAGCAATCCGGCCTGGGCGCCCATCTGACGGGGCAGGTCTATGCACGATTTGGCCTCAGCCCCCGCCTCACGCTCGTTCCCCGCATATCGGGCGATGGCACCTTTTACCGGGCCGGCGCGTTCAATGATGTGTCAGGCAGTGCGCTGATCGGTATCGAGTGGCAGGCGGGGCGGGATCGATTCATTCCATCCATCGGCGCGACATGGCGCCGCTATGGCGGCAAGGCCTATGCGCGAACGCAGACGGCGGACATTCGCTGGACCCACCGGCTGGGCCGCAGGGCGCAGGGCGACGCCGCTTTCTCCTATGGCCGCGCCCACTATATCCGCAACGCCCTGCAGGATGGCAGCCTGTTCAACCTCAGCCTGAGCGTGGAGCGCGCCCTGACGGCGCGCACCGGCATCGGCGTCAGCGTGAACGGCAACCGCCAGACCGCGCGCGACCCCGGCTACGCGCTCACATCGGGCGGCATCACCCTGCTCGGCTGGCGCGACATGGGCAAGGTCACAATGTTCGCGAATGCGACGGTCCGCAGGCTGGCATCCGATGCGCGCCTCTTTCCCTTCACCGACCGGCGCAAGGAATGGTATTTGCGCGCTGGCGTTGGCGCCACCTTCCGCCAGATCGAAGTCGCGGGCTTCTCTCCGGTTCTACGGCTCGCCTATGAGCGCAATATCTCGACGGTCGCCCTCTATGATTATCGCCGCGTGGCGGTCGACATCGGGATCACGCGCGCTTTTTGAGCATCGTCAGGCCAGCCGCAGCAGCGGATCCCCGCCGCTCTCCTCAAAGCCGAGCGCACGATAAAAGCTGCGCGCATGCGGCGCTTCCGCGGGCGCATCCGCCCGGACATAACGATGCCCTGTTTTACGCGCCAGATCGGCCGCCGCATCGACCAGCGCTCGCCCCAATCCCCGCCCGCGCGATCCCTCGATCACGAAAAGCTGTTGTAGATGGAGCGCATTTCCAGCCTCATCCGTGGCCATCAAGGCATAGCCGACGACATAGCCGAACCGTTCGGCGACCAGCCCTCGCCTGCGCGATGTGACTGCCCACAGTTCTGCGTCCAGTGTGGCGATGTCGGCGCACAGGGCTTGGCCGCTCAGCCGCTGGATCATCGCGGCGACGACAGGCACATCATGGCGCGCCATCGGCCGCACCCGGCCCTGGGCTTCGTTCCTGATTTCTACATGCAACACAGTGGCCTCCCAATCTGGCCGCCACTGATTTTCCGGGTCTTCGATACCGCTCAGCGGCGGCATCGTTTCAAAGTCATGATCGAACGAGCCGCGTCTATGTCAGACGAAGCCAATAAAAGCTGGTGATACCAAGGCGCTTGATCATGGCTGCGCTATGATCCTGCCGGGCCTCGCCTGTCAAGACGCACCGCATCGCGGACAGATGCGCCACGCTGCGCCATGATCAGTCGAAGCGGCGTTTGATGGTGAGATAGCCGACGACGTGGCGCGTGCGATACCGAAACTCATTCAGGTCCGGCCGCGCGCTGGTCCGGTCCGGGGTAAAGAAGTCCCGGAACTCCTTGAAATGTCCGTCGATGATATTGTCCACGCCCATGGTGAAAACCCAGCGCGGATTAGGCCGATATTCCACAAAGCCGCGCAGATAGGGGTCGAGCCGCTGGTAGCGATATAATTCGTCACGGTGGAAGGTCGTGGCGATGGTTCCCCCTTCCGCGCTCATGCCCCAAGCGAATTTGCCCAGATCCTGGCGCAGCTCTGCGGTGAAGAAGAAGCCCGAATAGCCGGAGAAGGACCGCGCCAGTCCGGTATAAGGATCGTGCACGCTCGTATCCGAATAAGAGCCATAAAGACTGAGTCGACCGCCCTTGATCCCCAGCCTGGCCAACGGCAAATCGAGATTGCCGACCAGACTGAACTCCGAGCCATTCCCCAGATTGCCGGGTGCATCGAAACCGTCCGGCGTCGGAATCCGGTCCATCACCTTGCTGATGAAGCTATAGCCCACCTCCAGCTTCAGCCGGCCATCGCCCAGGATCGCCCGGTCGACGGCCGCCAGCAATTCCCATGCGCGTTGCGGCTCTATATCGGCATTGCCGCCGTTGATGCGATCATTGGCCAGTTCGGCAAAGCTGATGAAATCATCGAAATCGAGTTGCGTCACCGTCCTCTGGCCGGAAATCCGCACATGCCAGCTGCCCGGCCACCAGTCGAGCGACGCCCCCGGCTTCAGGAATTGCAGCGCGCGCCGGGCCTGGACATCGCCCCTCACCCTCACCCGGGACGCCTCATAACCCAGACTGAGGTCGAGATGCGCATTGCGGGAGATATCACGCCCGGCCTTGGCAAACCCTTCGCCGCGATATTCGCTGACCACGGCATTATCGATCGGCAAATCAATCTGTGCGGCATTGCCCGCAATATCCACGGCCTGCAGGTCGACGATGCTGTGCAGCCGGTTGAACGCCCCTTCCGCGCCCAGTTCCACGGACCAGCCCGCCAGCTTCTCACGGCTCCAGGAGAGGCGGGCAAGGCTCTCCTCGCGCCAGTCGCGCTGGTTCTGGAGCAGCGCATCGCCTCCTTCCTCGAAGGCGCTGTCATCCCGGTCCCGGTAGCGGCGCGTGGCAAGGCCGAGCAGCTTGATTCCCCCACCGAGCAGCGGCCGGGAGACGTCGCCGCCCAACTCGATCGTGCGGCGGGCATAACGCTGGTAGAGCGCATCGTCGCGCTCGGGCGCGCCTTCCGGCCTGACGTGATTGGCCTGTGTCAGCCGATCCCGCTCGATGGCGAGGCTGGCGTTCACATGCGCGCTGCGGTTCTCGCCCTCCTCCAGCGACCAGCCCGCCGAGGCGGTGCCGATGGGATCCTTGATCCGGTTGATCTTGCGCCGGAATTCGCTTTCGCTCCCCTCCGGTAAAACGGTCACCCGGTCATAGCCGATCTCGGAGGTCGTGGAATTCTCCAGCTTGAGCGCCGCGTTGAATGTGGATGGGCCGCGGCGGATCAGCGCGGAAGCGCTCCCCTCCGGCAGCAAGGCGCCTGTAAACTCACGCCGCAAGGTCGCTTCGAGCGTGCCGGCCAGCCCGCCCGCATCGGACAGCACGATGTTGGCGACCTGCGTCTTGCCGGCATAATCGGAGCCGAACTGCTCGCCAGACCCCACCTCCACACGTAACACGCGCGACGCGGGGATGCGCGCCAGCACCTGCGCCAGCGTCTCGCTCTTGAGACTGGGGCGCTGCCCGTTGATGACGACATTCCCGGCGGCCTGACGGAAGCCGCGCACCTCGGCATCCACTTGCTCCAGCTTGAAACCGGGCACCCGCTCGATGATCTGCAACGCATCGCTCGGTGAGAAGGCCTGGAAAAAAGCCGCATCATAAACGACGCGCGCCTGCGTCACCCGCGCCTGCCCCAAGGCAGGCCAAGGCAACGCGACCAGCGCCGCGCAGAGCAGCAGAGAGATATGCCCCCTCACATGCAGTTCACCCGTCTTGCCGGACCATGACACCCACTGCCATGGCTTGGCCCGCAGCCATCACTGCATGGCCGCTCCCTCTGCCATCATCGCAAGCGATATGGGCTGTCAATCGGCCGAAATCAGCCGCAGCGCCTCCGGAATGGGCGGAAACGCAGGAATTACCGTGCCGTTCGCGTGTTGCGCCGCGTCATAAAATTCAGTCCGAATTGGATATTCAGGGGCAACGGTGTTCAATTCGCCACAATTATCGGGGGTTTTCCACAGCATTGCACGCAGCCGAATCATCGTGCTGGGACGCGCTACAGGACATGGTCCACCCTATCGGGCCGGCACTTCGGAACCGAACTCACCGTTTCGGGACTGGGCGCGCAGCCCTTGTGTTGATGGGCCAGGCGATCCCGCCGGGGCGGCACAGAGCGGCCATGGCGATTCTGAGGCATAAACGTCATGCTCGGCCCGAGCATCGGCCCCGCGCGCGTCGGCTGGCTTCCCGACAATCTCTCCTGGCACTGGGTGTCGCGCCGCCGATCAGACGACTAGCCCAAGCTCCCTATCCGTGGCGGCATGGCCCCATTTGTCGCGGGGGGGCATCGGCCGGGTGCGCCAGTCCGAATCCAGCGAGAAGCTGGAGATGGCGCGCCCGTCCGGAATGCGTCCGTTCCCGCCGCCCTGACTGTAGTCGTAATAGAGCTTCAGCAACTCTTCCTTGCTGCGATATTGCGCCGCAGGGTGGCTGACGCACGCCTCGCGCCAACGCAGCACGCGATCGAACTGCGCCGGCACCGAGTAATCCTCATAATATTCGAGGAACCATAGCCGTTTGAACATCGGCGTGAAGGCAACCTCCGCCCAGCCAAAACGGTCGTCGAACAGGAAATCGCAGCCCGTGGCATAGCGCTTGAGAAAGGCGTCGGCCTTGCCGAATTCGGCATCCACCGCGGCACGCATCTCGTCGCGTTTGGCCAGGTCGCGATTGAGGATCATGCGGTAACCAGCGCCCGAGAAGGGACCGGAAAGTTCCGCCAGCATGCCCTCGACCGCATGGCGGATGGGATCGGGATGCGCCACCGCCGGCTCGGGATAGCGCTGCTCCAGATAGCGCAGGATGACCATGCTCTCCTTGAGCGTCTCGCCATTCTCCAGATCGAGCAGCGGCAGCGCGGTGGTGCCGCCGCTCTTGGCGAGCAGCCAGTCCGGGCGGGGCTTGGAGATGTCGATGGGCACATCCTCCATCGCCACCCCCTTGAGTTCGAGCATGATCTCGACCCGTTCGGAGAAGGGGCAGCCGGGAATGTGATAGATGGTGAGGCTTTGCGTGTCGGCCATGACGATCTCCCCGTGCTCAACCATTCTTCCCGGTGCCGCGCGGCGGCATCGTGGTAGTCTGCGGGCCTTTGTTGATGCCTTGCCCGCCCGCGCCGGCCGGGCCGGTCTGCTTGACGAACGGCTCGGGATCGCCCTCGCGCAGCTTGAGGCCGAACAGCGAATGCATGGCCGGATGCCGGCCGAGGCCGCCGAACAGATCGAAGCCGCGGTCGAGCCAGTCGCGCAGCGGATCATCCTCCGTGAGCGGCGGCGTGCGCGCGACCGACGCGGTCCACAGGAACACGGCGAGCGCGGAATAATCCGCGAAGTTAGGCGTTTCGCCGCCGAGCCATTTCGTCTCGGCGAGGATCTTGCGGAACGGCTCCAGCGTCGGCGGCACCAGCGGCAGGCGGTCCTCGCGGCCGGCCTGCACATCTTCCAGCTTCTGCCCGCCGAGGAACCATTGCTCGCGGCTCCAGCGCACATAGTCACGGTCCTGCGGCAGCGAGAGGTCGTGATAGTCGAGAATGTAACAGCGGAACCACGGGCCGATGGCGGTGCCCCACAGCCAGTTGTCGAGGAACTTCATCAGATTTTTCTGCGCCGGCCCCTCGAACAGCATCGGCCGGTCGGGATATTTCTCATCGAGATATTCCGCGATCACCCAGCTATCGAGCACCCATTCGCCATCGTCGACAATCACCGGCACCCGCTCAGATCGCCCGCCGGTCCGCTCCAATATGCCGGTGAAGCCGCCAGGGACCAGTTCCAAGTCAAACCCTTTATGGGCCAGCGCATATTTGGTGCGCCAGACATAAGGGCTGATCGTACAGCCGGACTCGAGTTGCAGATCATAAAGCGTGATCTTGTTGTTCTTGGCCATGGGTCGTCCTCTGGATGCGAGCGGGCGGAAACGTCAGTTGCTGGCCGGCTCGCCCACCCGCTTCAACAGTTCCTCGCGCTTGGCCTTGGCGAACATCTCCTGGATCGCCGGGCGTTCGTTGATGCGCGCCAGCCATGCGACGACGCCGGGGGTTTTCTGCTCGGTCACATACTCTTCGAAGAAGCCGCCGGGGCGCTGCAAGCCATTGGCGATGGCGAAGTTGCAGATGTCGGCAAGGCTGTAGCCGCTGTCGACCAGATAATCCTGCTTTGAAAGCGTCGCCTCCAACCGCTCGATAGAGACGCCGACCTTGCGATATTCCTCGTCCAGCATCTCCTGCGGGAAGCCGTTGCGCGCCCGCCGCCACTTGAGCTGCTGCTCGGGGATCGGGACATTCTTCCTGATATGCTCCTCAAACTCCTCGTCGCTCATCTTCTGCGCGATCGCCCTGATGCCGAACGCCCAGCCGATAGTGGAGACGCACCAGCAGAAATATTCGTCCACCCACTTGGTCCACACCCGCATCTCGGCGCGCTTATAGGGATCGGCCGGGCGCAGAGAAGCGCCGGCATCGGGGAACACATCCTCCAGATATTCGCAGATCACCGTCGATTCCGTGACGACCCTCCCGTCATGGTCAAGCGCTGGCACCTGCCCGCGCGGGTTGATCTTCTTGTACCAATCCGAATGCTGCTCGAACTTGGCCGGGTCGACGAAGCGCGGCGTGAACTCCAGCCCCTTCTCATAGAGCGTCGCCAGCGGTTTGAGCGAATTCGCGCCGGGGCCAAAGCTATATAGCGTCAACGTCATGTCTATTCTCTCCTGTAGCGCGCGCGGTTGGCCCGGCGCCCTGTCCGAATGATAGGCGTGGAGCGACCTTAGCGCCCCTTGCCCTTTCCGAAAACACGGCTGCGGTCTGCCGCCCAATTCTTCAACGCCTCGGTGCGGAGACGGGCGCCTTCCGGGTCATAATCCATGGGCGCAACGGATTGAACGATCGCATCGAAATGCGCCGCCAGCATGTCCCGCGTCTCGGGATAGGGGATGATGTAGAGGACATCATCCTCAATGCCCTTCTTGATCGCCTCGGCAAGCTGCTCGGGGTCCATGCCGTGCTGGTGGATGCTTTGAAGCGAGGCGATCGACTCGGCATTCTCCACATAGCCGCTCGCGCCATATTGCGCCGGGCGCAGCCGGGACGCTTCCGCAATGTTCGAGCGGATATTGGCCGGCGTGCAGACCGAGACGCCAATGCCATGAGCCGCAAGGCCCTGCCGATAGCTCTCCATGAGATTGATCGTCGCCGCCTTGGCCGCTGAATATGGCCCAGCCACGGCGCTGCCCATGAAGCCGCCGATCGAGGAGACGGTGACGATATGCCCCGGCTTTCCACTCGCGATCATACGCGGCACGAACGTCACCATGCCGTTGACGACGCCATTCAGATTGACGCCCATGATCCAGTCGAAGTCATCATAGGTCGTCTTCTCGATCGGGCCGAAGCTGTTCACGCCCGCCGTATTGGAAAGGATGGTGGGCGCCATGCCGAACACCGATCCCACCTCATCGGCAGCCTTCGCATAGGCGGCACGGTCCATGATATCGAGCGCGATACCGTGCGCCTCGATGCCCTCGCCACGCAGGTCTGCCAGCGCCGCCTCAATCGCGTCGGCCCGCACGTCCGCAATGCAGATGCGCGCGCCGGCACGGCCCAACACCCTGGCCTGCCCCAGTCCCGCGCCCGATGCGCCACCGGTGATGAATGCCAGCTGGCCCGCGAAATCCTTCATATCATCCTCTCCAGCTCAACCGCCACGCCGCCGCAGCGACGGGACCATGTGGACCGGCTGCATCACTCGGGTCGGGCAAATCACCCGCCACGTCCGCTCCGGCCATGGCCTGTTGGTTTCCACCGCATTTCGGACAATGTCAACAATCGCCCGGCGCGCCGTACGGTCGGCCGATAGGCAAAACGGCTTTCGCCCGTGAGGAGTGCGAGCCACGCCAAATCAGGCTCCCAATCCGCCCGGAACGTCGCGCTATCCGCTCAGGTCACGACATCGGGTGCCGCTCGGCCGGTATGCCGGGTCACGCCGCCAATCGCCTCCGCGGCCGCCACAAGATCGGCCAGCATCGCCGGCGCCGCTTCGTCAAGCCTGCCATCGGCCGGTTCGTAACGTTCCAGATAGACGCGCAAGGTCGCGCCCTGCGTGCCCGTGCCGGAGAGGCGGAACACCACGCGCGACCCACCTTCGAACAGGATACGCAGCCCCTGATTGGCGCTCGTCGTGCCGTCCACCGGGTCGAGATAGGAGAAGCTGTCCGCTGCCGCGACCGTCAGCGCGCCGAACTGCTTGCCCGACAGCGATGGGAGCAAAGCGGTCAATTCGGCCATCAGCACATCCGCCTTCGCCGTTTCGACATTCTCATAATCATGCCGGGCATAATAATTCCGCCCGAATTGCGCCCAATGGTCGCGGGCCAGCACATCGACGGAAATTTGACGGATCGCCAATATGTTGAGCCAGAGCAGCACGGCCCAAAGCCCATCCTTCTCGCGCACATGGTCACTACCGGTGCCGGCGCTTTCCTCCCCACAAAGGGTCGCCATGCCGCCATCGAGCAGGTTGCCGAAGAATTTCCAGCCCGTCGGTGTCTCGTAGCAGGGGATACCGAGTGCGGCGGCGACCCGGTCCGCCGCCGCGCTGGTCGGCATGGACCGGGCAATGCCCTTGAGACCGGCGGCATAGCCCCTGGCCAGATGCGCATTGGCCGCCAGCATCGCCAGCGAGTCCGAAGGCGTAATGAACCGTCCCCGCCCGATGATGAGATTGCGGTCTCCGTCGCCATCCGACGCCGCGCCGAAATCCGGCGCATCCGACCCCATCATCAGCGCATGGAGCGCATGGGCATGGACGAGATTGGGATCGGGATGGCCACCGCCGAAATCCTCCAACGGCGTGCCGTTCCGCACCGTGCCTGACGCGAAGCCGAGCCGCTTCTCGAAAATCTCCATCGCATAAGGCCCCGTCACGGCGCTCATCGCATCGAAAGCCATGGTGAAGCCGCCTGCCACCAGCCCGCGGATCGCGTCGAAATCGAACAGGCGCTCCATCAGCGCCGCATAGTCGGCGACGGGATTGACGATCTCGACGACCATGCCGTCGACCTCCACGCTGCCTAGCCGGTCGAGGTCGATATCCGCCGCATCCACCGTCAACCAGCGGGTGATCGCCTGCGTTCGGGCATAGATCGCATCCGTCACGCTCTCCGGCGCGGGACCGCCATTGGCGATGTTGTATTTGATGCCGAAATCCTCATTCGGCCCACCCGGATTATGGCTGGCGGAGAGGATGAGGCCACCCAAGGCGCCATAATGGCGAATGAGGTGGCTGGCAGCCGGCGTCGACAGGATGCCGCCCTGCCCGACCAGGACCTTGCCGAACCCATTGGCGGCCGCCATGCGGATCGCCTGCTGGATGACGGCGCGATTGTGGTAGCGCCCGTCACCGCCGATTACGAGCAATGCGCCTGCCTTTTCGTCCACCGCATCGAACACCGACTGGATGAAATTCTCAGCATAGTTTGGCTGCTGGAAAATCCGCACCTTCTTGCGCAGGCCGGATGTGCCCGGCTTCTGGCCTTCGTAGGGCGTGGTCAACTTCGTCTGGATCGTCATGCCTACTCCCTGAATTGATGATAAAAGTCTGCGATGAAACCGCCGCGCTCTTCCCCAACGGACGTGGCATGGATGAGGAGTTGGACAGGATTCTCACAAACAGCCAAGGTCAATCGAGTGGAAACTTCCATCACGCTCAATCGTTTCGCCTGCACCACCAATAGAAGAAAGCGGGAGAAAACTTATGAGTCTGGTCAGCGTTGTGGTCGTGCTCATCGTGGTTGGCGTTCTGCTCTGGCTCGTGAACAGCTACATACCGATGGACGGCAAGATCAAAAGCATTCTGAACGCCGTGGTGGTGATCGCTGTCATCCTGTGGCTGTTGCAGGCATTTGGGGTGCTCGGCTCTCTCGGGTCGGTCAGCGTTCGCTAAAATCGGATCGCGCTCCTGCAAGAGCGATTGGCAAGCTGCGGAAGATGGCCCGGAAGGGCCATCCAGCCCTGTTGCCTTCGAATCATTCAGTAACTAACCTTGGGCCATTCATTCGAGGGGGACGTCCGCGCGACTCCCTCTCAATGCCGCTCAACGGGGGACGCAATAATTGACCAGTCGGACGACCGCCGCGCCGAGCGACGATAATGAGATTTTCGGCAAGATTCTGCCCCCGCGCGAAGGTTATCCCCCTCCCGATCTCGGCCTGATGATCGCGATCGTGCTGGCTGGCCGCCGTTGGCGTTCCTTGCTCGACGAAGGCCTGCGCCAGATGGGCCACAGCGCCTCACGCATGGAGGCGATGGCGGCCATCGCTTATTCTCCGGCCTCAACCACCCAGATTCAGGTCGCCAAGCGTGTCGGCATCGAGGGGCCGACGCTCACCCGCACGCTGGACATGCTGGAAGCGGACGGATTGGTCGAGCGTCTCGCCGACCCGACGGATCGCCGCAACAAACATATGCGGCTGACCAGCGCCGGCTACAAAGCGCTGGGCGATATGTTCGACACCATGGCCAAATGGCGCGAGCAATTGCTGGCAGATGTCCCCAAGGCCGAGATCAGGCAGAATCTGGGATTTCTGACGATGCTTCTCGAGCGGATCGACACCGGCCTCCCCCTGCCCGAAGACAAATGAAGCGGGCGACCTGCCGGATAAAAACAGTGAGCATGCAAAGCTTTTTGCTCATCGTCGCCGGGCACGATAGATAAAGGCGTAGCCAGGGAGCGACCGGACCGGATCCGGCCTCTGCTTTCCGGTAACGCCGGGCACCCGATTAGGAGAGACTGAATGAAAACCTGCGACGCCATCATTGATATTCTGAAGCGTGAGGGCGTCGACGTGCTGATCGGCTATCCCCGCAATGCCCTGCTGGAAGCCGCCGCGGCCGCCAATGTGCGGACTATCATTCCCCGTCAGGAGCGGGTCGGCCTGCATATGGCGGATGCCCTCTCCCGCCTGACGCGCGGCGAGCGCATGGGCGTTTTCTGCTGCCAGCATGGGCCGGGCGCGGAAGTCGCCTATGCCGGCGTGGCGCAAGCCTATGGCGAATCGGTGCCGGTTCTCGTCATGCCCGGCGGCTACCCCACCGCGCTCGCCCATGTCGGCCGCAACTTCAATTCCGTGCGCAACATGGCGCAGATCACCAAGACGGCCGAGCCGCTCAATGCGCCGGCCCAGACGAGCGCCGTAATGCGCCGGGCTTTCACGGCGCTGCGCAACGGCCGGGGCGGCCCGGCCCTGGTTGAATTGCCATTCGACGTGCTGGAACAGGAGGGCGCCGAGGTCGATTATCAGCCGGTGCTGCGTGGCCGCTTTGGCCCTGATGGCGAAAGCGTCGCCAAGGCTGCCGATCTGCTCTGCGCCGCCAAACGGCCGGTGCTCTATGCCGGCCAAGGCATCCATTGGGCGGCAGCTTACGAGGAACTGAAGGAACTGGCCGAACTGCTGGCGATTCCCGTCTGCACGAGCCTGCCGGGCAAGAGCAGCTTCGATGAGACGCATCCGCTCTCGCTCGGCGCGGGCGGCGCGGCAATGCCTTATCAAGTCCGCTATTTTCTCGAAGAATCCGACCTGATCCTGGGCGCCGGATGCAGCTTTACCAGCACGGCCTTCGGCATCCGCATGCCGACCAGCAAAAAGGTGATCCACGCGACGCTCGACCCGATCGAACTCAACCGCGCGGTGGCCACCGATGTCGCGCTGATCGGCGATGCCAAGCTGACGCTGCGCGCCCTGATCGAAGCGTGCAAGACCCGGATCGGAGGCTCTCCACGCGACATGAGTCCGGTCGCGTCCGAAATCAAGGAGGTCGCGGACGACTGGCTTGCCAAATGGATGCCCAAGCTGACCAGCAACGAGGTGCCGATCACCCCCTATCGCGTGCTGTGGGACCTCCAGCACACGGTCGACGTCGCCAACACCATCATCACGCATGATGCCGGCAGCCCACGCGACCAGCTTTCGCCCTTCTGGAAGACGCGCGCGCCGCACAACTATCTGGGCTGGGGCAAGACCACGCAGCTCGGCTACGGCCTCGGCCTCGCGCTCGGCGCCAAGTTGGCCTGCCCGGACAAGCTCTGCATCAACGTGTGGGGTGACGCCGCCATCGGCTTTACCGGCATGGATTTCGAGACGGCAGTGCGCGAGCGGCTGCCGGTCCTCTCGATCCTCCTCAACAACGCCTCGATGGCGATGGAATTGTCGATCATGCCGACCGCGACCGAGCGGTTCCGCTCCACCGACATATCGGGCAATTATGCCGAGTTCGCCAAGGCACTCGGCGGCCATGGCGAGCGGATCAGCCGCGTGGAAGACATCATTCCCGCCATCAAGCGCGGCATTGCCGCCACGCAGGCCGGCCAACCCGCCCTGCTGGAGTTCATGACCTCCCAGGAGCAGGACTTCTCGCGCTATCCGTAAGGGGTCGGAGGAGACTCCCGCGCTTGGGCCTATTCAGATGAGATACCTCGGTTCTCCTGCGAAGGCAGGGGGCCAAGGGTTTTAGGTGGTTCGCTCCCGCCCTGGGCTCCTGCCTTCGCAGGAGCACTACAGAGCACGCCGCCTTCAGGCCGTCGCCAACACGCCCTCATAAACTGGGTCGTCAATGGTGCGGCCAGCGCCCTTGGCCACGCAGACCAATGGATCGTCGGCGATCTTGACTGGCAGGCCCGTCGCGTCGGCCAGAGCTTCATCGAGCCGCCCGAGCAGGGAACCGCCGCCGGTGAGCGTGATGCCCTCGTCAATCATGTCGGCGGCCAGTTCGGGCGGCGTCTGCTCCAGCGCGTGCATGACGGCCTTGACGATGTGGCCGACCGGCTCCCGCAGCGCCTCGGCGATTTCCGCTTCCGTCACCTGGACTTCGCTCGGGCGGCCGTTGACCAGATCCCGGCCTTTCACCGCCATGGTCTCTCCCACGCCGTCGGGCATCACCGCGCGGCCGATCGCCATCTTGACGCGCTCCGCGGAAATCTCGCCGATCATCAGATTATGGCGGCGGCGAACATGGGAGGCGATCGCCTCGTCCATCTTGTCTCCGCCGACACGCACCGATCCGCTATAGGCGATGCCCTGCAGCGAGAGCACGGCCACCTCGGTGGTTCCCCCGCCAATATCGACAACCATCGCGCCAACCGGCTCCGTCACCGGCAGACCCGCCCCGATGGCGGCAGCCATCGGCTCATCCACCAACCGCACCTCGGACGCGCCGGCGTTGGACGTGGCATCCCGGATCGCGCGGCGTTCGACTGCCGTCGCGCCGGACGGGACGCCAACGACGATGCGGTTGCTGACATAGAGGCGGCTGCCGCCCAGCGCCTTGGCGATGAAATGCTTGATCATTCGCTCGGCGACCTCGATGTCCGCAATCACGCCGTCCCGCAGGGGTCGCATGGCCTGGATCGACTCCGGCGTCTTGCCGAGCATCAGCCGCGCCTCGTCGCCCACGGCCCGCACCGTCCGAACGCCGTTGATCGTCTCCGTCGCGATAACGGACGGCTCGTTGAGGACGATACCGCGCCCACGCACATGGATAAGCGTGTTCACTGTGCCAAGATCGATGGCGAGATCATGCCTGGTGAGACTGAAGACGCGAAGAAAGTTCATAGAATCCGGCTATCTCGTTGAAGAGACGGCCTCATGCACCAAAAAGCCATCATGCCACCCCCGCCCAAGACCGAAAGACGGCGAGCCGGGCGAGATCAGGGTTGAACGGGAAGCCTGGACAGGGCGCTTCCCACGCCAGCCCACAATCACGCGATGGAGAGACGACTACCTCCTGCCCCTTTTGGCCATCACCTTGATCTCGCTGCCCACATCGCCTGAAATGGTGCGCTTCCAGGATGGCGCGCCATCTTGCAATCCAGCAACCCACGCGGGGGTCATGCCATGCGATCATGAGGCGACCGGAAACGGCAAACGCGGGAAATTTGCCTTGCCACGTCCCGACGGAGATGGTGTCACCGCCGCGACGCATTTCGGCGCAAGCAAAGCCCACAACAACCGGCCCCGAAGCCACATGAGACAAGCCATTAATTTTCCATTAATGATCGAACCCCAGTTACCCTGACCGCGGCAGATTTGCGATACGCGATGAAAGATTTCATCTAAATAAATATTCTCATCAATAATTTAATTGATAATAAACATCTCATCACGAGAAAATATTCATGAAGATAACTGGCAATCAAGAACGATATCTGTTTGCAGAAAGATCGTCTGAATCTAGTTTTTTCATATCCGTTTATTATAGAGCCAAAGGCCATATCGACATTGATCGCATGAAGGATGCAATCCGTGTCGCAATCTCTCGCCACCCGTCGCTCCGCACCGGATTTGCGCCCGACGCGCAAGAGGGATTCCGGCCCGTCATCCATGCGGAACCGCGCTTCGCCCTGCACGAGCGCGAGACGCAAAGCGGCCTTGAGACCATCATGGAAGCATGCGGGGCTTTCACCGGAAAACCGTCCGACTTCTCGGACCCGTCCGCATTGCAGGCTTATCTGATCCTGCATCACGGCCCGGAAGATCATACGATCATATTCAACCATCACCATGCGATTAGCGATGGCAAATCCCTGGATGCTTTTTTTGCGGAGGTCGCCCGGGTCTATAATGGCGATGGCCCGCATGACGCGGCTCCTGCGGAGCACGGCCCGCCCACTCCGGACGCGCAGCTTCTGGAAGAGGCCGCCACCTATTTTTCCGAGGCCCTGAGCGATGTCGTCGCTACACCGAAGCTGCATCGCAATCATGATGGCCCACGGCAGATGGAAGCGGCGGCGCTCCAGCTCGATGACGCGTTGACCGCCAGATTGCAGGATGAAGCCGAACGTTCATCTCCGTTCAGTCTTTTTGCCGCAGCCTTTGCGATGCAAATTCACGCCTGGACAGGCGCGCTGGACGTCGTTTTCTCCATCCAGAGCGCTGGCCGCAATCAAAATACGCCTGCGATCGGCTCATTCTCCAATGCCTTGCCCATCCGCATTGTCATTGATCCTGCCGAGGCTTTTTCCACGTTGGCCAGCCGCATCAAAACGCAGGTTCGCGCAGCGGTCGCGCATGAAAGCCTGCCCTATCACCACATCCAGCAGGAAACGGGCGTGCGGCCCGATTTCGCGATCAACCTCTACCCCACCGCGCCGGATATACGCTTTCAGGGCCTGCACCTTGGCCCTCGCGAATTCCTGCCGAGCGATTCGGATTATGCCATAAATCTGCGCTGGCAACGCCGAAACGGGGCACAAGCCCCCCATTATGTGGGCGAGAGCTATTATAATGCCGGCGAAATAGACGAGGGCCGGATCACTGCCTTTAACCGCCAATATGAGAGGCTGCTGACGGAGGCGCTTCTCAACCCCGCGCTTTGTGTTGACGATCTTATCGGCAGGAGCCGAGAGGCGGTGCCTCCCCCCGCCCCGCTGGCCATTCCCGCGCCCATCCGGATCTACCGGCAAGTTTATGAGGCGGCGGAAAAGCATGGCAACCGGTCGGCGATCAGTCATGATAGCGGGACAGTCCGCTATGCCGACCTCGTCGATAGAGTCGAAGCCATGGCCGCGACAATCGCCGCAGCCGGTGGGCGACCGGGCCAGACCGTTGCCCTGCTCGCATCGCGCGGTGCCGAGTTCGTCATCACGATGCTGGCTCTTTCTCGGCTTGGGGCGACATTTGCGATCCTCGATTCCGATTATCCCGACGCCCGGCTCCTGGAAATGGTGGAGCGCCTCGCCCCTGATCTCATGATCGCGAGTTCGGCCGCCCTGGAAGAGCGCCTGGCGGCTTTTGACGAAGCGGGCGTGCCCATCGCCAGACTAGCACTGGGCGATAGCGCCGCCGCCCCGGTGCCGGTTCCTCCACCCGCCACCGAGACGGAGACCGCCTACGTCCTGTTCACCTCGGGCACGACCGGCAAGCCACGCGCCATCGGTGTTGGCCATGCCGCATTGCCGGCCTTTCTCGATTGGCAGAGAAAGGCGTTGGCCGTCGACGCCGGGGACCGCGTCAGCCTGCTATCCGGACTCGCCCACGATCCGGTCATGCGGGATATCTTCCTGCCCTTGACGAGCGGCGCAACGCTGTGCGTGCCCGATCAATCCGCCATTCGCGATCCGCGCGCCTTGATGCGCTGGCTCCAATCCAGCGCCGTAACGATCATGCATACGACGCCACCCATGGGGCGCCTGATGGCCGAGGTGAGCGCTGGATCGCCCCGCCTGCCCGCTCTAAGGGCGCTATGCTGGGGCGGCGACCTTCTTCCCCAACCACTCGTCAACCAGTTCGCCGATGCGAATGACACCCTGCGGCAGATGAACTTTTACGGATCGACGGAAACGCCACAGGCTGTTTCAGTTCAGGAGATCGGTCGTGAGTCCCGCCACCGCCACATCGTCCCGATCGGGCGCGCCATAGACTGCACGCGTCTCTCCGTCGTGGATGGGGCGCAGCGCGCGCTTGCCACCGGCGAAGTTGGCCAGATCATCGTCGAAACGCCCTATTTCGTGCGGGTTTCCGGACAAGAGGGCGAGCCGGCGCCAGGGCAGCGTTATGCCACGGGCGACCTGGGTTATCGCTTGCCCGGCGGTGATATCCAGCTTGTCGGCCGCGCGGACGATCAGGTGAAAATCCGGGGATACCGGGTTGAACTGGCCGACGTCCAACGGCATGTCCGCGCCTTGCCGGATGTGACGGACGCGCTTGTCCTTCCCAGCAAAGCGCCCGACGATAGCACGATCCTGTTAGCTCATGTCTGCGTTACGGCCCACCATCGCGGCGATGAACTGGGGCGAACATTGTTGAGAATGCTGGCGCGCACGCTTCCTTCTTATATGGTTCCCGCCCAGATTGTCCTGCATGAGAGCTTTCCATTGCTGCCCAACGGCAAGATCGACCGGGCGGCCTTGCAGCGCATGCAGACCGCCATGCCCATGGCGAACGAGCAGGAAGGCGCGCAGCAAAGGGCCATATTCTCGGAGAGCGAACGAGCGATTGCGGATATTTTCGAGAAAGTCACCGGGCGGCCCGTCCCCTCGCCCGCCAGTTCTTTTTCCGAATTGGGCGCGGACAGTCTCAATTCCATTCAGGCCATGCTGCGGCTCGAAACGCTCGTCGGCGATCTTCCGGAAGATTGGTATGATCTGCCTGTAAGCGCCCTGTCGCATAAACAGCGCCGGGCCGTCGCCTCGACGCGCGCGCACCGGATGATCGAGCATCTGCGCCTCATCCGCGTCGAACCGGCCATTCCGCTCCGCGCTATCGCGATCATGATGATCGTCGCTTTCCATTTCGATCTCGTCTCGCTCGGCGGCGGGATGACCTTCCTGCTCCTCTACCTCTCCGGCACGGCATTTGCCCGGTTCCAGTTGAGCACCCTCCTGCGGGGGGAATGGATGCCGATGGCCAGCAACCTGATTAAGGTTGCGCTCGTCTCCTTTCCAATCGGCCTGGTTTACGGCGCAAAGCTTTATGCCGATCATGTGCCGGACTGGTATCTGACCGTTTTATTCGCGGCCAACTTCACGGATTTTCTAGCGAGTCCCGAGGCTCGCAACGGCATCTGGCTTTGGTTCATCAGCTGCTTTTTGCAGATATTTCTGGTGCTTCTGCTCGCATTTCTCATACCGGCCGTCCGCCGAGTGGTCGCGGCCGCCACATTCCAAACCTTCTTTGCGGCATTTTTGACCTTTGCCGCCTCACGCTTCCTCCTGCCGATGATGCTCGCTCCCAAAGGTCTCGATGGGGTCGTGGTGCTATCGGTCTGGACCTATTTGCCGAATGCACATTTCGCCACGTTCCTGCTGGGCGCTCTGGTCGAACTCAGCCGTGGGCATCGCGCTCGATTGGCGGTCGTGCTTGGCCTGGGCGCGCTCTATTGCGTTGCCACCGGCCTCTATTTCCCCGGCAATGATATATGGGTGACAGTGGGCTGCCTGCTCATCACCGCCTGTATCGCGAGCGTACGGCTGCCGCATTTCGCGGCGCGTCTGGGAGGGCTGATTTCACAGGCCTCCCTGTTAATCTATCTCCTGCACATCCCGCTCAAGACCATCTGGGAGAAGGCCGGCCTCGCAGGGGGCACGATGGAATTTCTGGCCGTAATCTTGTTCACGACGCTGTTCACAATCTATTTCGACAAAATCTATGCCCGCGCCCGGGACTATGTCACGCCCCGGTTGACGGGCAGGTTTGCCCCATCCCGAGCAGAATTGCGAAGTTAGGCTTTCAACGAGTGGCCGGGGGACACGACTTCGTCGGCTCATTCCGTCAATCGATGCTGCGCAAGAAGGGAACGCTTGCCCCTTCGGGGGGCAATGCCAGACGAGGATGGTGGCAGCGCCTCTGCGGGAAGGCGCCCTTCTCGGGAAGGGCGGTGGTGGACAGGGATGGATTCGAACCATCGTACGCTCACGCGGGCAGATTTACAGTCTGCTGCCTTTAACCACTCGGCCACCTGTCCAGTGCGCACGAGGACTTTGGATCACCAAAGCCTTGCTGGAGGCGGCTCAATGGCGAATGGGGCCTTGCCTGTCAATGCCATGCCGTGGAAAAGCGACACCATGAAAAGAGGACATCGCACCGGCAAGCCCAAAGGGGGCTACCCCCGTCTCTATGGCCGCCACGCCGTCACTGCGGCATTGGCCAATCCCAACCGCGTCATCCGCAAGGTTTGGGGCACGCGCGATGCGCTGGGCGCGCTCGATCTGCCGCCCGTGCTCCCGATCGTCTATGCCGATGTCGCCGATCTCGGGCGGATGGTCCCGAACGATGCGCCGCATCAGGGCCTCGTCGCCGAAGTGGAGGCGCTGGAAGATATCTGGCTGGGCGATCTCCTGGAGGAAGGCGCACGAGAAGACGCCACGCGGCGCCCGCTGCTGCTGCTCGATCAGGTGACGGACCCGCACAATGTCGGCGCGATCCTGCGCTCGGCCGCAGCCTTTGACGCCCTCGGCATCGTGACGCAGGACCGGCACGCGCCGCCCGAATCCGGCGTGCTCGCCCGCGCGGCGGCCGGGGCATTGGAAACGATGCCGTGGGTGCGAGTCGTCAACCTCGCGCGCGCGCTCGATGAGGTGGCAGAGGCCGGCTATTGGCGCATCGCGCTCGACGGCGAGGCAGACGAGACGATCGGCACCGCCCTGCAAGGCGCGAATCGCGTGGCGCTGGTACTTGGCGCCGAAGGCGAAGGGTTGCGGCTCAACAGCATCAACCATTGCGACATGGCCGCTCGCCTGCCCATCAGCCCGCGTATGGAGAGCCTCAACGTCTCCAATGCGGCGGCAATTGCGCTGTATGCCTGCGTGACGCGATAAGTCGTCAACAACAACCGTGGGGAACGGACATGGCAAGACTGATCCGCTGCCTCGCACTCCTGGTCGCGCCGCTCATGCTGACCAGTTGCTTGCTGGTGCCGACGAAATTTTCCTCGACGCTGGATATCGGCGCGGATCGCAGCTTCACCTTCGCTTATGCCGGGGATGTGCAGCTGTTGAAAATGGACAGGCCGGATTTTTCGGGCGAGGAAACCGATCTGCCCGGTGAGGACGGCATCGGGCAGGACGGGGATGATGGCGAGCCTCGTTTCCGTCCGGTCGCCCTCCAGACCAATGATGCGCCGCCAGAGGATACGGCTGAGGAGAAGGCCCAGATCAAGCGCCTCGCCGATGCACTCTCCAAGGAATATGGCTTCCGGTCGGTACGCTATGTCGGCCACCGCACGCTCGCCATCGATTACCGGATCAGCGGCCGGCTCGACCATAGCTTCGTCTTCCCGTTCAACCCGGACGGCGAGGCCGTTGTCCCCTTCCTGGCCATCGAATTGCGCGGCAAGGACCGGATCCGCATCAAGGCGCCCGGTTTTGCGAATGACAGCAGCAGTGCCGCCTCTCTAGGCGGCATCGGCGCGGATAGCGGGGCCAACGCCGGCGCAAGCCTGGACGGGCAGTTCACGCTGACAACGGATGCCGAGATCGTCAGCCAGAATCAGGAGGATGGCAGCGAGGCAACGGCGGACGGGAAGCGGCGGATCAGCTGGGCGATCACACCCGATACGCGCGATGCGCCCATGGCGGTTCTGCGGGTGCAGCCGCTACCATAGAGCCGCCCCGGGGAGCGCGGCGGCATCCGCATATCGAATGACGCGCGCGCCACAGGAGCCTCGCCCTTCCGGGCGCTTTGGCCGCGCCTCAATCCTCCGGCGCGATGGTGACGGTCAGGCCGTCCAGCTCCGGGCTGATGAGAAGCTGGCAGGAGAGCCGGCTGGTCCCCTGGCGATGATCGGAACTGTCGAGCAGATCGTCCTCGTCGCCCTTCAAGCCGGGCAGCTTGTCGAAAAATGCCTCATCGACATAGACATGGCAGGTCGCGCACGAGCAGCAGCCACCGCAAATCGCCAGCAACTCGTCAATACCCTGGTCGCGGATCGCCTCCATGACCGAATGGCCATTCGGTGCATCGAATTCGGTTCGTGTCCCATCCCTCTGCACGACCGTCAAATGCGGCATTTTTTATCTCCCAACGGTGAATGGCGCCGCTATGAGGGGCAGAGAGGCAGAAATCAAGGCGGCCCGCACCGGCCGATCCACATGGGAGCGGACATGCTCGACAAAACGGCGCTGCATGCATCGCTGGACACATTGGCGGCGCGCGATCCCATCATCGCGGGGCTGCTCCAGCGGCTTGGCTACCCGGCTCCCCGCCTGCGCGAGCGGGGCTATGTCACCTTGTTCCGCACCATCGTGGGCCAGCAGGTGAGCGTCGCCGCCGCGACCGCGATGTGGACCAAGCTGGAAGCCGCGCTCGGCGCCGGCTGCCCGCCCGAGGCAGTGCTTGCCAGCGAGGCGGAGGCGCTCCGTGCCTGCGGCCTTTCGCGGCAGAAGCAGGGCTATGCACGCAGTCTCGCCGAACTCGTGACCAGTGGCGAGATTGATTTCCACAAGCTGCCCGAGGAGGATGAGGAGGCCATCGCCCTACTCACGCGGATCAAGGGCATCGGGCGCTGGTCAGCCGAAATCTACCTGCTGTTCGCCGAAGCGCGGCATGACATCTGGCCGGCGGGCGATCTCGCCATCCAGATCGCCGTGGGGCAGATTCTCGGCCTGCCCGAACGGCCCAGCGAGCGGGAAACCCGCACGCTTGCGGAAGTCTGGCGCCCGCATCGCGGCGCGATGGCGCTGATGGCCTGGCATCATTACAACACCAAGGTGCTGTGAGCGCAGCGCGCCCCTTTGCCGACCGCCGGGCGGATCATGCGAGCAGTGCGTCGATTTCCCGCGCGAGCGCCACGTCCCGCGCACTGAGGCCGCCGGCATCATGGGTGGTGAGGCGAATGTCGACGCGATTATATATGTTCGACCATTCCGGATGGTGGTCCGCCCGCTCGGCGAGTAGCGCGACCCGGCTCATGAAGCCGAAGGCCTCCACGAAATCGCCGAATTTCAGGCTGCGGATGATGCTGCTCCTATCGTCGGCCAAGCGCCAATCGGGCAGGTCTGCCAGCGCAGCGGCACGCTCTTCATCGGTTAATCGGGCAATACGGGACATGGTGGCCTCCTTCGCGAAGCCGGCAATGTCCGCCCATGCCGGCCGGCCCGTCAAGCCATGACGGCGGCCACACTCTCATTGCGGGGTCTAGCCTGCGTGCGCGGAGGCCGGCTGCTGTTCTCCGGCCTGAACCTCGATCTGAGAGCCGGTGGCAGCGCGCAGATTGCCGGGCCGAACGGCGTCGGCAAATCGAGCCTGCTGCGGATCGTCGCCGGTTTGCTGCGGCCATATGCCGGCACGGCGGAGCGCAGCGGCGCGGTCGCCCTGACCGACGAGCTGGATGCGCTGGACCGGGACCGGACCGTGCGCGAGGCCCTCACCTTCTGGGCGAGAATGGACGAGGCATCGCCCCGCGCCATAGACGCCGCGTTGGACGATCTCGGCATTCCGCACCTTGCCGATGTTCCCGTGCGGATGCTTTCCACCGGCCAGCGCAAGCGCGCCGCGCTCGCCCGCACTTTGGTGGGCAATGCGCCGATCTGGCTGCTCGACGAGCCGGCCAATGGCCTGGATGTGCAGGCCGCGACGACATTGGGCAATCTTGTCACGCGCCACCGGGAGCAGGGCGGCATCGTTCTGGCCGCGTCGCACACGCCGCTGGCATGGACCCAGGACATCACGCTCACGCTCACCACATCGACGGACTATATATCCGGCGACGAGGATGCCGACGAACCGGGACCGGCTGAGACACCCTCCGCTCTCGGCGCCGAGCAGCCCACCGGATCGACCGACCCTTCCGCTATCGGGACTATGCGCCCGCGTGATGCATCTTCTCCGCCTGCCCGTCGGCCGGGAGACGAGCCAGCATGATCGGCAGCTTGATCCTGCGCGATCTCGGCCGGGCTTTCCGCAGTGGCAGCGCGTGGATGCCGCTCGCCTTCCTACTGCTGATCGCCGCCCTGTTCCCGTTCGCCGTCGGCCCCAACGCGACTTTGCTCAGCCAAACGGGCGGCGGGCTGCTGTGGATCGCCGCGCTGCTCGCCAGCCTCATGCCCATCGACCGGCTGATCGAGCCGGACCGGGAGAGCGGCGTGATCGACCAGCTCGTTCTGCGCGATCATGGCGAGGGCACGATCTTGCTCGCAAAACAGGTGGCGCACTGGTTGAGCTTCGGCCCGCCCCTGCTCATCGCCGCGCTGCCGGCCGGCGCGTTGCTGCGGCTGGAGATGGATACGCTCGGCACGGTGATCCTTGGCCTCGCGCTCGGCACGCCGGGGCTGGCCGCGCTCGCCATCCTCGTCGCCGCACTCACCGCCGGGCTGCGCGGCAGCAGCGCGCTCACCGGCTTGCTGGTGCTGCCGCTCGCGGTGCCGATCCTCATCTTCGGTGCAGGGGCGCTGCATTTCGGCGGCGGGAATGCGCTCAAACTGGTGGCGGCTTGCTCGCTGCTGCTCTGCGTGATCGCGCCCATCGCGGGCGGCGCGGCCCTGCGCGCGGGGCGAGAGTAGAGGGGCAACCGTCAGGCTGGCAGGTCGCCTTGGCTAGCCCAAGCCCTTAGTCCCGCACCCACCGCGCCCAGATGGCGGTCGGCAGCAGCACTCCGCGCGCTTCCTCGCGCACGGCGAGTTCGCCACATTCGATCCGGCCCGGCAAATCGCCAAGATGGGCGCGCAGCAATTCGCCGATCGCGAGCGCCGACATGCGCACCGCATAGACAGTGAGGAACAGGAAGCGGCTGCGCTCATCCAGCAGCGCGCGGCAACTGGCAATGAGGTGGGGAAGATCCTCCTCCAGCTTCCATATCTCGCCATCCGGTCCGCGGCCATATTTGGGCGGATCGAGCAGGATGCCGTCATAGCGCCGGCCCCGCCGCCCCTCGCGCGCGGCGAACTTGGCGGCATCGTCCACGATCCAGCGAATCGGGCGATCGTCCATGCCGGAGAGCGCGGCGTTGGCGCGGGCCTGCGCGACCGACTTCTTGGAGGCATCGACATGCACCGCCTGCGCGCCGATGGCCGAGAAGGCCAGGGTGCCGACGCCGGTATAGCCGAACAGATTGAGGAACTGCGGCGCCTCCAGCCCGGCAAGCCGCTCCCGCCCCCAGTGCCAGACAGGCGCCATATCCGGAAAGAAACCCAGATGCCGGAAGGGCGTGCAACTCGCCTGAAACTGCGCTTCCCTCCAGGCCAGCGGCCATCCCTCACGCGGCACGGGCTTGTCGAAATGCCAGCGACCACCGCCATCTTCATCCGAGGCGGGAATGAAGCTGCCGTGCGCGTCCCAAACATCCTGCGCGGGCGCCCACATCGCTTGCGGCTCGGGCCGGATAAAGCGATAGGCGCCATAGCGCTCCAGCTTGCGGCCATCCCCGCTGTCGATCAGGCCGTAATCCGCCCATGGCTCGGCGATCATCACGCCCAGCGGCAAGGCGGCGCGCGCCTCAGCCACGGCGGGGCGTGGCGCGGCCCGCGATATAGTCGGTCACGGCCTCGAACGTTGCCGGCAGGGTGACGAACCGCTCCTCACGCCCGAACAGATCGCCCGTGCGCGAGGGGAGCGAAGGGCGCACGCCCGTCGAGCGCTCGACGGCGTCGCGGAACTTGCCGGCATGGGCGGTCGCCAGCGTCACCAGCGGCACCGATGGATCGACATCGGCCGCGAGCGCGGCGGCGAGGCCGACCGCCGTGTGCGGATCGATCACCTGACCGGCGGCATCATAGGCCCAGCGCATGGCGCGGGCCATCTCATCGGCGTCGATACGCGCGGACCCGAACAGGCCCGCCGCGCCTTCGCGCTGGGCGTTGGTGAGGCGCATCGCCTTCGTCTCTTCAAAGCCGGCCATCTGCGCCGCGAGAGCCGCGCCGTCCCGCCCGCCCAGATCGAACAGCAGCCGCTCGAAATTGCTGGAGACCTGGATATCCATGCTCGGCGTGGCGGTCGGGACCACCGTGCCCTGGCTATAGTCGCCATCCGCCAGCGCGCGGTGGAGAATGTCGTTGACGTTGGTCGCCACGATCAGCCGCTCGATGGGCAGCCCCATGCGCGAGGCGACATAGCCGGCGAACACATCGCCGAAATTGCCGGTGGGCACGGCGAACGCCACCGATTTCTCCGGTGCGCCAAGGCGGACGCCCACATAGATATAATAGACGACCTGCGCGACGAGCCGCGCCCAGTTGATGCTGTTCACCGCCGACAGATCGAACCGGGCGGAAAAACCGGCATCGTTGAACATGCGCTTCACCAGCGCCTGCGCGTCGTCGAAGCTGCCTTCCACCGCGATGTTGTGGACGTTTGGCGCGAGGACCGTGGTCATCTGCCGCCGCTGCACATCCGACACGCGGCCGGCGGGGTGGAGCATGAAGATATCGATATTCGCCCGGCCCGCAACCGCGTCGATCGCCGCCGAGCCGGTATCGCCCGACGTCGCGCCAACGATGGTGATGTGCGTATCCCGCCGGCTCAGGAACTTTTCGAACAGCAGGCCGAGCAGTTGCAGCGCCACATCCTTGAAGGCGAGCGTGGGGCCATGGAACAGCTCCAGCAGCCAATGGCGATGATCGAGCTGGACGAGCGGCGTGACGGCGGCATGCGCGAAGCGGCCATAAGCCTGCGTGCAGAGGTCACGCAGTTCATCCTCGCTGAGCGTATCGCCGACGAAGGGCAGGATGACCCGCACCGCCGTCTCGACATAGGAAAGGCTACGCATGGAGGCGAAATCCTGCGCCGAGAAATGCGGCCAGCGCTCCGGCAGGTAAAGGCCGCCGTCGCTCGCCAGCCCCGCCAGCGTCGCTCCCTCGAAATCGAGCGCCTCAGCGCGCCCCCTGGTGCTCACATAGTGCATGAGGGCGCTCCTTAGCGGCGAGTCGGCGGGGCTGCAACGATGCCGGTACGATGAGCGCGAATAGGGCCATCAACCAGTCAGCTGAACAACACCCCTGCTCTGTCGCGGCCGCCCGCCAGCCCGTGGATCGGCCGCCGTGATGCGGCGCGGTATAGCCATATTATCGAGATCATTGTGCTTGCCGCCGGCGCACAGGCCTTTCTGCGCGGAAGTCGCTATTTTGGTCAGCGCTTATGCGTCGGGCCTGGAATCGTCCGCTCGCTCTCGCCAACGCTTGCGCAGCGCGATGGCGTAGATGATCACGGCAATCGCGGCAAACAGGAACCATTGCACCATATAGGAGCGATGGTTGTTCGGCACCGAGGACGGGTCGGGCGGCGCGCTGGCGGCGAGGCCCGGCGCCGGCGTTTCGGCGACGATCATCAGCCGGAGCGGCATGGCCTTGCCGGTCAGGCGCTCCATCAGCGTCGAATGATCAGGCTCATGGGTCGCCCGGCCGCGCACCGCGCCGCCCGTCCAGACGACTTTGGCATCCGGTTTGGCGGTGACGCCGACATCGACAAGAAATCCGGGGCCTTCAGCCCCCGTCGCGCAGGACGCGATATGGCGCCAGCCCGCCTGCCCCGCCGCCGAATGCCCGCCGATCACCTGCCAGGTGACAACGCGCAGGCAGTTGGCGGAAAGGCGGCGGAACAGATAGCGCTCATCCGTCGGCAGATGGCCAGGATAAGCCGTGGCCGGCAGCGTCATATTGGCGCGATAGGCAGCTAGCGCGGCCTCCTTCTGATGCGCACGACCGAGCTGCCAGAAACCGAGGCCGATCATGAGGGCGATCGCCAAACCGACGATGAGTGTCGGCACCAGCGGGAGCGGCCGCTTCACGGCTGCCCCTCCGATGAAGGTCGAGCGGCGGCGCGCCCCTCGCGCGCATCATTGCGATATTCAAGAATGAGCAACGCTGCCTTGGACACGCGCAGACACAGGATGACCAGCACGGTGGTGAGCGGCACCCAGAGCAGGATATGGACCCAGAAAGGCGGATGCGCGGCCAGATGCAGAAAGAGGGCGAGCGCCGTGACGAACCCGCCCACGATCAGGATGAGGAACGCGGCCGGCCCGTCCCCCACGTTGAACGTCTGATAATCCAGCCCGCATGCCCGGCAGCGCGGGGCGAATGCGAGCCAGCCCGCATAGAGCGGGCCAACCTCACATGCCGGGCACCGAGCCGACAGAGCCGCACGGACGAGCGATGTCGTCGGCGCGGCTCGTTTGTCGGTCATGGTGGCGTCAGCCGGCGTGGACCGGCGCGCCCCAACCGCCCCAGACATAGACTGCGAGGAACAGGAACAGCCACACCACGTCGACAAAGTGCCAATACCAGGCAGCGGCCTCGAAACCGAAATGCTGACGCGGGGTGAAGTGCCCCTTGTAAGCGCGAATCTGGCAGACGATCAGAAAGATCGTGCCGACCAGGACGTGGAAACCGTGGAAGCCGGTCGCCATGTAGAAGGCCGAGCCATAGGGCGTCGTGCCGAAGGCGAACGGCGCGTGCGCATATTCATAAGCCTGGATGCTGGTAAACAGAATGCCGAGCAGGATCGTCGCCCACAGGCCCTTCTTCAGCCCATCGCGATCACCATGGATCAGCGAATGGTGCGCCCAGGTGATCGTCGTGCCCGAGCAGAGCAGGATCAGCGTATTCAGCAGCGGCAGTTCGAAGGCGTTCATCACCTCTATGCCCTTGGACGGGAACAGCCCGTCAATCGGCGGCAGGGCTGAGGGAAACAGCGCGAAATCGAAATAGGCCCAGAACCAGCCGACGAAGAACATCACTTCCGAGGCGATGAACAGGATCATGCCGTAGCGCAGGTGAAGCTGGACGACCGGCGTGTGGTCGCCCGCATGGGCCTCCCGCACGACATCGGACCACCACATGAACATGGTCGCCAGAACGCCCAGAACGCCCAGGATGAAGATGATGCCACCATGGGCGGGCATCGTATCGGGGTGCAGCCAGCTCACCGCGCCCACCGCCATGACCAGCGCGGACATCGACCCCATCAACGGTGTGATGGCAGGCGGGAGAATATGATAATCGTGGTTCTTGGCGCCGGACATATGACGTTCCCTGTTCTTCTGCGCGTGCGTTTGCGCGTCTCTTAGCTTTGGTCGCCCGGCTTCTCAACCGGATAGAAGGTGTAGCTCAACGTGATTTCCTCGACATCCTTGTCATCGGGATCATCAAGGAACTTCTTGTCGACATAGAAGAGCACGGGCATGCGCACTTGCTGGCCCGGCTGCAGCGTCTGCTCGGTGAAGCAGAAGCACTGGATCTTGGTGAAATAAGGCCCTGCCTGGGCGGGCGTGACATTGAACGCGGCGCGGCCCGTGACCGGCTTGTCCGAATTGTTCTTCGCGATGAAGATCGCCATGGACTTGCCGCCGACACCCACCGTCACCCGATTCTTCTCCGGGTAGAAATCCCACGGCAGGCCGCCGGTCGTATTGGAATCGAAACGGATCGAGAGCTGGCGACTCACCCCCGTCATCGGCCCATCGGACGCGACATATTGCGCCTCCGTGGCGCGCTGGGGCGTGCCGCCAAAGCCGGTCACGGCGCAGAATATGCGATAGAGCGGCACAGCAGCAAAGCCGAGGCCCAGCATGGCCAGCGCGACAGTCGCAGCGATGAGAGCCGTGCGGCGCTGCCCTGCGCGCCGTGTGACCAGAGTCGCCATTCGCTATCCTCCCATCATCTTGGCGAAGGCGATTCCGAAAAACAGAACCACCAGGGCAAACAGGATCACCGCCGTCACCCGCGAACGCGCGCGCTGACGGGCCTGGATGAGACGCTGCTCCTCAGGCGTCATGCTAGCACCCAATGATCGACCACGACCGCGCCGAACAGGAGGAACAGATACAGCACCGAATATTTGAACAACCGCCGCTCCGCTTTCATCCGCGCCGGATCGACCTCCCGACTCAGGGCCACCTGCACCGCGAACAGCGCGAAGATACCAGTCGCGACCAATGCTGTCAGGCCGTAGATCAATCCCGTGAGTTGGAACAGCACCGGCGCCAGCGCGGCCACGCCCATGATGCTGGTGTAAAGAAGGATCTGGCGCCGTGTAGCCGCCTCCCCCGCGACGACCGGCAGCATGGGGATACCGGCATTGGCATAATCCATGCGCACGAACATGGCGAGCGCCCAGAAATGCGGCGGGGTCCAGAAAAAGATGAGCATGAACAGGGCGATCGGCAGCGCCGCGACATTACCTGTCACGGCGGCCCAGCCGATCAGCGGCGGAAAAGCCCCCGCAGCCCCGCCGATGACGATGTTCTGCACCGTGCGCGGCTTGAGCCAGATGGTATAGACGAACACATAGAAGAGGATGGAAACCGCCAGGATCGCCGCGGCGAGCCAATTGGTCGCAAAGCCCATCAGCAGGACCGAAAAGACGGAAAGGCCGACGCCGAAATGCAGGGCGGCCTGCCGCGTCATCCGGCCGGCCGGCAACGGACGATTGGCCGTCCGCTTCATCTTGGCATCGCGATCCGCCTCATACCATTGATTGAGCGCCCCGGCCGCCCCGGCGCCCAGCGCGATGCAGAGCACGGCGGTGAAGGCGAGGACGGGAGAGATATGCCCCGGCGCAGCGAGCAAGCCGCATAGCCCGGTGAACACGACAAGCGTCATCACGCGCGGCTTGGTCAACGCGACAAGATCGCGCCAGTCCGCCGGCAACGGCACCGACGGCGCACGATCCCCGCCCGTCAGAATGGACATGTTACTCGCCAAAACCGTTGACCTTCGCTCTCGATACGCATCCGTTCATCATGCGGTCGAGGGCGCATATGCGCCCTCTCCCGTCCATTTTTCCTGTTCCCCGGAGCCGACTGGCCCCTCACCCTCAGTCGATGACCGGCAGGGTCTCGAACTGGTGGTAGGGCGGCGGGCTGGGCAGCGTCCACTCCAGCGTGGTCGCGCCTTCACCCCAGGGATTGTCTCCCGCCTTCTTGCCGGCCGCAAGCGACCAGACCAGATTGACGAAGAAGATCAGCACACCGACGCCCATGACCTCGTAGCCGTGGGTCGCGATCTGGTTCCAGTAGGTATAGGCCTCCGGATAATCGGGGATACGCCGCGGCATGCCGCTCATGCCCAGGAAGTGCATCGGGAAGAACAGCATGTTCACGCCGATGAAGAACACCCAGAAATGCAGGTGGCCGAGCAGCTCGTTATACATCTTCCCCGACATTTTCGGGAACCAGTAATAGAAGCCCGCGAACAGCGCGAACACGGCGCCCAGCGACAGCACATAGTGGAAGTGGGCGATCACATAATATGTATCGTGGAGGTTGTCGTCGATGCCGCCATTGGCCAGCACCACGCCGGTCACGCCGCCCACGGTGAACATGAAGATGAAGCCCAGCGCCCACACCATCGGCGTGCGGAAGCTGATCGACCCGCCCCACATCGTCGCGATCCACGAGAAGATCTTGACGCCGGTCGGCACGGCAATGACCATCGTCGCGGCGGTGAAATACATTTTCACGTTCACGCTCAGGCCCGTGGTGAACATGTGGTGCGCCCACACGATGAAGCCCACGACACCGATGGCGACCATGGCATAGGCCATGCCGAGATAGCCGAAGATCGGCTTACGGCTGAAGGTCGACACGATATGGCTGACCATGCCGAAGCCCGGCAGGATCATGATGTACACTTCGGGGTGACCGAAGAACCAGAACAGGTGCTGATAGAGCACCGGATCGCCGCCGCCGGCCGCATCATAGAATACGGTGCCGAAGTTGCGATCAGTCAGCAGCATGGTGATGGCCGCGGCCAGCACCGGCAGCGCGAGGAGCAGCAGGAACGCCGTGACCAGCACGGACCAGGCAAACAGCGGCATCTTGTGCAGGGTCATGCCCGGCGCACGCATGTTGAAGATGGTGGTGATGAAGTTCACCGCACCGAGAATCGAACTCGCACCCGCGATGTGCATCGAAAGAATGACGAGATCGACCGCCGGCCCCGGGCTGCCGCTCGTCGAAAGCGGTGCATAGATCGTCCAGCCGGTCCCCGCGCCATTGCCTGTGCCGCCCGGCACGAAGGTGGAGCAGAGCAGCAGCAGGAAGGCCGGGATGAGCAGCCAGAAGCTGATGTTGTTCATGCGCGGGAACGCCATGTCCGGCGCGCCGATCATGATCGGCACGAACCAGTTGCCGAAGCCGCCGATCATCGCCGGCATGACCATGAAGAAGATCATGATGAGACCGTGCGCGGTGATGAGCACGTTCCACAGGTGATAGGCCTGGTCGAGCGTGGCGCCCGGCCCATCCGAATACATGGCCCAGGTCTGGAGGAACTGGATGCCCGGCTCGCGCAATTCCATGCGCATCATGCCGGATATGCCGCCGCCGATGATACCCGCGACGATTGCGAAAATCAGGTAGAGGGTGCCGATGTCCTTATGGTTCGTCGACATGAACCAACGGGCAAAGAAACCCATCTTGTGATCGTCATCATGATGTCCGTGGGCATGTTCGCCCGCCTGGCCATCTACGGTTGTGGTGGTCATTAGTCGGTTCCTCAGGACGTGGTGGCGACCGTCGAGACCGGCTCGGCGGCATTCGAGGTAGCGGCAGCAGGCGCAGCGGCGGCCTCAGCGGAGGCTTCACCGGGCATGGTGCCGCCCTGCGTCTTCACCCACTGCGCGAATCTTTCCGGCGTCACAGCTTCCACCGCGATCGGCATGAAGCCGTGGCGGGCGCCGCAAAGCTCGGAGCACTGCCCGTAATAGACGCCGGGCTTCTCGATGGTGAAGGTCTTCTCGTTGAGCCGGCCGGGCACGGCGTCTTCCTTGATCCAGAAAGCCGGCACCGAGAAGCTGTGGATGACGTCCGAACCGGTGATGATCAGCTTGATCGGCACGCCGACGGGCAGCACGAGGCGGTTATCCGCGCCCAGCAGGACCGGCTCGCCACGTTCGATGGCCTTTTCCGGCGGCAGGATGTTGGAGACATATTCGCCAATGCCATTGTCCGGATATTCATAGCCCCAGTACCATTGGTAGCCAGTGACCTTGACGGTCAGCGCATCCTTGGGCGCGGGCTTGAACTGCTTGGCCAGCAGGTCGATCGAGGGAATCGCCACGCCGATGAGGATCAGCACCGGGATCAGCGTCCAGGCCACTTCGATCGCCGTATTGTGCGAGGTGCGCGAGGCGACCGGGTTGGCGCCGCGACGATAGCGCGCGATCACCCAGAGCAGCAGCACCAGGACGAGCAGCGAAATGGCAACGATAACAGGCAGCAGAATATAGCTGTGCATCCAATAAGCATAATGGCCGATGGACGTGACCTGCTTCTGGAAGTCGATCTCACCCGACTGGGGCTGACCGATGCCGGCAACGGGCTTCGCATAGTCGAACGCCGGCGCCGGAGTCGCCACGGCCGCATTATCCGCGGCCGCGTTGTCCGCGGCGGCGGGCGCGACCTGGGCCGGAGCCGCGACGGCGGGCGCTTGCGCGGCGGGAGTTGCCTCCTGAGCCATGGCGGCGGACGGCGCGAGCGCGCTCAGACCAAGAGCCATCGCCATCAGGAAGCCATGTGTTATTCTGTTCATGCGGTCGACCTGCTTTCAATTAAAGGCCCCACCATTCCCAGCCGGAACGGGCGACCCCCCTCTGTCATCTCCGGGCCATATACGCAGGCAACCCTCCTGCCTCAAGCCTTCTGTTAGGCAAGAGCGAGCCGTTGATTGTCAGCCGCTCCGACGCTATCTGCCCCGCTCGACAAGGACATCGAGGACATAAATGACCGAATCAGAAGTGCTCGCCGAGTTTCGGGCGTCCGAGGCGCTTCTGCAGGGGCATTTCGTGCTGTCGTCTGGCAAGCACAGTGCCAATTATCTGCAGTGCGCGCGGGTGTTGATGAATCCCGAGCGCGCCTCCCGCCTCGCCATCGCGCTGGCGCAGAACCTCCCGCGCGAAATCCGCGCCGCCGTGGACGTGGTCGTCTCGCCCGCGATGGGCGGTATCATCATCGGGCACGAAATGGGCCGCGCGCTCAATTGCGACGCGCTTTTCCTGGAGCGGCCGGAGGGGCGCTTCGTCTTTCGCCGGGGATTCGCCCTCATGCCCGGCCAGAAGGTGCTGATGGTGGAAGATGTCGTGACGACCGGCCTCTCCTCGCGGCAGGCCATGGATGCGGTGCGCGCCGCGGGCGGCGAGATCGTGGCGGAGGCCGCGCTGGTCGACCGCTCCGGCGGCGAGGCCGATCTGGGTGTGCCGTTCTTCCCGCTCGTGAGCCTCAACTTCCCGGTTTACGATGCCGATGACCTTCCGCCGGACCTGGCGGAACTCCCCGCCATCAAGCCCGGCAGCCGGGCATGAGCGGGCTGCGCGCCTTGCGGCTCGGCGTCAACATCGACCATGTCGCCACCATCCGCAACGCGCGCGGCACCACCTATCCCGACCCGGTCCGCGCCGCACTGATGGCGCAGGAGGCGGGCGCCGACGGCATCACCGCTCATCTGCGCGAGGACCGGCGGCATATTACCGATGACGACATCGCCCGACTCACCGACATGCTGCACATCCCGCTCAATCTGGAGATGGCGGCGACCGAGGAGATGCTCGCCATCGCCCTGCGCCATCGGCCCCACGCCGTCTGCATCGTGCCCGAGCGGCGCGAGGAGCTGACCACCGAGGGCGGGCTGGATGCGGCGGGGATGCACAATCATCTGGCGCCGATGGTGGACCGGCTCGGCGAGGCTGGCTGCCGCGTCTCCCTGTTCATCGAAGCGACGCCCCGCCAGATCGAGGCCGCGCTGCGGCTGCGCGCGCCCGTGGTCGAGCTGCACACCGGCCGCTATTGCGACACGGCAGGTGACGAACGCACCGCCGAATTGACCCGCATCACGGACATGGCCGCGCTCGCCGCCAAGAACGGGCTGGAGCCGCATGCGGGCCACGGCATCACCTATGACAATGTCGGCCCCATCGCGGCAATTCCGCAGATCGCCGAACTGAACATCGGCCATTTCCTCATCGGCGAGGCGATTTTCAGCGGCTTGCGGGAGAGCATTGGCGAAATGCGCCGGCAGATGGATGCGGCGCGGGGCTGATCGCTTGCAGGCCGGCGCAACAGCCCATGCATGGCGCGGCGCGACACCGCCCGCCTTTTGCCGCATTCCGCGCGCACTAACAGCACCATGATTATCGGCCTCGGTTCGGACCTCTGCAATATCGAGCGCATCCAGGCCTCCCTGGATCGCTACGGCGAGCGATTCGAGGCGCGCGTCTTCACCGATATCGAGCGGGCCAAGGCGGCCCGCCGGCCGTTCACCAAGGCCGCGACGCTGGCCAAGCGCTTCGCCGCCAAGGAAGCGTTCAGCAAGGCGGTGGGGACCGGATTCAGGGCCGGCGTATTCATGAAGGACATCGGCGTGGCCAATCTGCCCTCGGGCGCGCCCACATTGGTGCTGACGGGCGGCGCAAAGGCGCGGGCCGACGCCTTGACCCCGCCGGGGGCCAGCCTATTTGTTCACCTGACATTGACCGACGATCACCCATGGGCGCAGGCGTTCGTCATTCTGGAGGCACGCTTTCCGTGACGGATGAGGCATTGAGCGAGACCGGCAATCAAGCACCGGGCGACTCGGACACGAGCAAACGCGGCCAGGGCAAATCCGACGGCGCGGACTGGTGGGGCGAGATCAAGAGCATCGGCCTACTGGTGCTCGCCGTGCTCGGCTTCCACAGCTTCATCGCCAAGCCCTTCTACATCCCGTCCGAATCCATGATGCCGGGGATGCTGGTGGGCGACCGGCTGGTCGTCACAAAATATGCCTATGGCTGGTCCTATGTCTCGCCGACCATCCCCAACCCGGCGGCGATCTTCCGCAATGTGATCCTGCGCACGCCGGCCGAGCCGTGGGGCATCACCCTGCCCTTCATCAAGGGCCGCATCTGGGGGAAGATGCCGGAGCGGGGCGATATCGTCATCGCCACCCCGCGCCACAGCAACGAGGATTATATCAAGCGCGTCATCGGCCTGCCCGGCGATTTACTGGAGGTGCGCGACGGCGTCGTCATCCTCAACGGCACGCCGGTGAGCCAGACGCCGCTGCCGGCGCTGCACCTGCCCGTCGACGCCAATGCGCCGTGCGACCCGCGCCAGTTCCCCGGCGCGCTGCAATATGAGGCGGATGGCTCGGCAAGCTGCGTGCTGCCGGTCAAGCGCGAGACGCTGCCCAATGGGCGCAGCTACACCATCATCGACATGGGCGCGCGCGAGACGGATTGGTATGGCCCTGTCCGCATCGGCGCCGGCGAGGTCTTCCTGATGGGCGACAATCGCGACAACAGTGCGGACAGCCGCGTCTCGCTGGAGCAGCAGGGCCTTGGCGGTCCGGTGCCATGGGAGACGATCGGCGGGCGAGCCGAGTTCATCACCTTCTCCCTGAACGGCACCACCACGCTCAATCCGCTGACCTGGTTCGGCGGCTTCCGCAGCGGGCGCGCCGGCCTCTCGCTCCATCCGGCACGGGCGGCACCGGCTTCAAACCGCCCGGCCAAGCTGTGACGGAGCGGACGAGGGGCGCCGCGAGCCAGAAAGCGGCCTCATCGTCGGAGGCCCGCGCACGCAAGGTCGCCATGCCCAAAAGCAGGCGCGCGAGTCGCAACCAGGAGGCGGAGATGTTGGCCGAGCGCCCCGGTCCGGCAGACGCCCATTCGCCGGAAATCTGGCTGGAACTGCGCCGGGCCGTCACCTGGGTCGGCGTGGTCGGCGGCGCGGCGCTGATCGTGCTGCTGATCGAACCGATCCTGTTCATCATCGCATCCATCGTCATCGCCGTGATGCTGGACGGCGGCACCCGCCTGCTCGGCCGCATCCTGCCCATCGCGCGCGGCTATCGACTGGCCATCGTGACGCTTGCCGTCTTTCTGTTCCTGGCCTGGACGGTGGTCCTGACCGGAACACAAGTCTCGCAACAGGCCGCCCAACTCCCGGCACTGATCGAAAGCCAGGTGGCGCGGATGCAGGCCTGGGCCAGTTCGCACGGCGTCAACCTCGGCCTCAATGAACTGCGGGAAGCCGGCCAGCAGCTGCTCGGCTCGGTCGGGCGGGTGACGGCGGTCCTCAGTTCCGCCGCCGGCGTCCTCTCCAGCCTCGTCATGATGCTGGTGCTCGCCATCTTCCTCGCGATCGAGCCGAATATCTATTCGCGCGGCCTCGCCTGGTTCGTCCCCATCGCGCACCGCGAGGAGACGCATGCGATCATCGACAAGGTCGGCTACACGCTCCGGCGGCTGATGGCCGGGCGGCTCGTGGGCATGATGGCGACCGGCGGCCTCACCGGCTTTCTGCTGATGATGGGCGGCGTGCCGATGGCGACGCTGCTCGGCGTGCTCACCTTCATCCTTGCCTTTCTGCCCAATATCGGCGCGATCATCTCCGGCGTGCTCATCATGCTCGTCGGCTTCTCGGTCGACATGCAGCATGGGCTGTTCGCCATCGGTGTCTATTTCATCGTGCAGATGGTCGAGAGCTATCTCATCACACCGACCGTGGCGCGCAAGGCCGTCGACATGCCGCCCGCGCTGGTTCTGGGCGCACAGATCATGTTCGGCGCGCTGTTCGGCATTCTCGGCCTCGCTCTGGCCGATCCGCTGCTCGCCATGAGCAAGGTCATATTGGAAGAACGCGCCAAGCGCCGCGTGGCGGCCATGGAGCGGGTGAAAGGAGCAAGCGCGGCGACGAAAGCATAGGCAAGCATCGCCTGTTGCAGTTCCAAAAGGCGTCTCTGCCATTAAGCTTATTTGAGAGGTCATCGAAGCGGCATGCTTTTGTGGAAGTGAGGGAGTCGGGGCTTAGCCCTGCCGCGCTCCCATGAATTCGCTTCGGCTAACCTTTTGAGGATGCCGCCAAAACGCGAACCGTGGATTTGTTTGCCCGCTGGCATGTGACCAAGAACTGGTTACGTGGAAAAAGAAACGACTTTCTCCTTACTTATTAGCCATTTGCGGCCTATCTTCCCCATAGGGGGAAAGACATGCGCAAAGACGGCGAGACACTATGGAATTATCTTTTAATTCCAGAGGATTATTCCACGAATCACTTCAACTCTCTGCGCTTGGCCATGTCTCTCTTGGTCATCTGGTCTCATGCATTCGCACTATATTTTGGGTCAGAAGATACTGAACCTGTATCTGTCATACTTAATGGCCAATATAATGCAGGCAATATCGCTGTGCGGGTGTTCTTCATCATCAGCGGTTTCCTGATCACGATTAGTTTTCTCCGCAGCAGATCCTTCTTCAGCTACATGCGCAAACGCGTGGCGCGGATTTATCCAGGCTTCGTTGTCGCTGTCACAGTGTGCGCCTTCGCGGTTGTTCCGATGTTCTCAACCCATGTTGAGATGACGCTGGCGACCGTCTCGCGAACGATATGGAAAATATTGCTTCTACGGGGAGTCATGCCTCCATCAGATGTGTTCGCCGGCAACCATCTTCAAGCGGTCAATGGCGCGCTTTGGAGCATACCTTATGAGTTTTGGTGCTATCTCGCTGTAGCCGCCCTGGGTGCCTTTGGCCTCATTTATCAGAGATTATTTTTGCTGACCTCGATGTTAGCAATCATGACAGGTAAGGTTATCTTGGACCTAAACGGTATCAAACCCAGTATCCCGATTCTCGATAATATTACTGGTTTTACCTATCTATGGTTTTCTGTCGCACCCTGTTTCATTGCGGGAATACTGGCGTATCTATATCGTGATAAGCTACCGCGGAGCCGCGTACTCGCGGCCATCCTCGTGTTATTATTTATTGGGTCGGCTCATACGTCTACCCTCTTGTGCGATGTGCTATTCCCCTTTGTCGCTGCCTATCTGACATTTTTCATCGCTTTTAGGGTTCAGACTCAATCGACGACATCTATGCGACTTATGAGTGTCTCAGGACGTTGATAAGGCGTCCGAACGGGTCGCGGACATAGAAGCGTCTGACGCCCCAAGGCTCGTCCGTCGGACC
>Ga0182736_1000129_pt1 | contig 146714 bp, 112 predicted proteins | sample eDN5th30CKraftBY_FD_128882 | JGI IMG/M metagenome (GOLD analysis project Ga0182736, IMG submission 128882) | Enriched backyard soil microbial communities from Emeryville, California, USA - eDNA 5th pass 30_C Kraft BY (version 2) (version 2) | ecosystem: Environmental > Terrestrial > Soil >... | reverse complement strand
TCCCCGCTTCCTTCAGACCCCGCCTCGCGACGACGCCCTTGCGGTTCACTTTCCTTCACCTCCATCAGGCTGGAACGGGGACTTCCACCCCGCAAACTGTCAAACATGCTCGGCACACAACGAAAAAGCCGGAGCAACGTCTGCTCCGGCTTTGATCATTCCGTCACGTGGAAGCAACTCGACTACGGCCCGCGCATCCCGTCGCCAGACTGGGTCTTTCGCTTCAGAGCGCTGGCCTTGCGGTCCTTTTTCCTGCCAGAAACTTCACCTTCAGAAGTGGATCCCAGTCCAAGCTCGTCCAGAGGAGAGGTTTCCGATTCTTTCGGAGCTTTCAAGTATTCGAAGAACCCCTCCTGGAGTTTCAGGTAAGACTTCATCGCGTCATGATCCTTCCGGTTCAGACTCGGGCTCATCGACACGAGTTGGTCAGTAGAGCGGGACACGAGAGTCTTGGGAGGAATGGGCATCTTCCCACGGGATCCCACGGGAAACTTCACGACCTTGCCATCGTCAGCCTTCTCATGCAGAGCGTCTTCCAGACGAATTTCCGGAGACGCATCGACAAAGTAATCGGACGAGACAAATTTATAGCTCTGCTCTTCGTTGGTTCCCTTGGCGGGATCAATCACCTTCGTCTTCACTTCATCCGAAATCGGCTGCCCCATGCGGACTTCCAGCGGACTGTTAATGAACGTCCCGAACTTTGGATTCCATTCATAGACATCGAACTTGGCCGACGGCAGGACCCGGCGATTGGACTCGACGACGTCCGTGACAAAGTACCGGTAATCTTCTTCAATGTATGCCGGTTCAGTGACACCGCTCCACGGTGTCGTCCGGGTATCCCCTTCCACAACGTGAGCGACTCCGCCGGCTTCCTGCAGATGCCGTCCGAAGTTCGGGTTGGTCAACACCAGCCGAACACGATAACGGTAGAATTTCCCAGGCTCGACGTTGAAATCCAGGTAGCGGAACAGCAGCAGTTCCCCTTCAGCGCTGATTCGAGACTGAATCCAATCCCGGATCCGTTTTTCTTCTTCCGTCTTGTTCGTTGCTCCGCGGGCCATGTCGGCCACGAGCTTATCGAGTGGACTGATCTGATTCCCGCCCCGCGGATTGCGCTGTCCTCCTGCAGGACCGGACATTTCCAGACTCATTCCCATCCCGGATCCCCCGGAGGACGAATACATGCCGATTCCGAGCATGTCTGATTCCATCTGGCGGGCATCAAAGGCCGTTGTCGCAAACCCTCCCCGTTTCCGCACACTGGCATCCATCTGCTTCCGCTGGGCGGCTGCCTCCGCGAGCAGTTTATGCTGCATGTCGGTTTCGAGATCCATCTGCGAGTCGGTCAGTTCGAACTTTTCAATTTGAGGATGGGTGACGTCCTTGCGCCATTCTCCTGTCACGCGGATGGGCAACGGCATCGTGATCACACCGTTGGTAACCGTGCTGCTGACCACTTCCGTCTGGAGATTGGCTGCCCGATCAACGATGTCGTAGGCCGTCTGGAGATCGACCTTTTCCCACGTTCCGGACCAGGGATCATCGCCGGGAATCGCTGTCTGGCGTTCCAGTTCAAAGTCCAGAATATCGAAAGTCATCGCCGCCTGATGATAGGTCCGATGAATCGCTTCGGCATACTTCGTGATCTGATCGCGGACCGGGAAGATGCCGCGAACCGAGACGAAATGGAAGCCCTGTCCGTTGAGGTTCACCTGACTCCCGGACATTCCCATCTCGTCCGTGGACATCATCATCGAATCACCTCGCCCGGGACGTGTCTCCAATGCGGACGCATAGTCCAGAGACATCGTCTCGGTATTCCGGCTCGCGGTATTGCGTGACTGACGGAATTCATCCGGAACATTCTCATCCTGCTGATTCAGCATTCCCGGAGCCCCGGGCGTTCCTCCGGGAGTCAACGGGTTTGTTTCTTCCGGAAGTTCCGACTGCATTTCAAGGAACACACGTCCTGAAGTCGCGATCATGTTTTGAACCGCAACAAGGTCTGGATCGCGGACCGGTTCGATCCCTTCTTTGATCCGCACGGACGGCTTCCAGGACATCTCAATGACCGTGGGACTGAGCCCTTTGTAAATCCGCTCGTAGAGCAGATTCATCGGGGCATTCTCCCGGGTGATGACGAACTCTTTCTGTTGCTCCTCCGGCCAGTCTGTCGTTGTCCAGGTCTGGCGACCTTTAGTGACTTTGTCTGTGATCTCTTCTGGAGTTCCCCGGTACGGTGACCAGTTGGTCCCGGCCAGTGCCAGAAGCCCGACGAGCGCGAGAAGGCCAAACACCACTTTTTCAACGTGGTCGAGAGCGAGCTGCTTGATATTTTTCTTCGCCATGGCCGGACCCCTTGATGGACCGATGATCGGGATTGCGAATCAGGTTCCTGAGAACACACCTGACTGACCGTCGAAATTCAACATTCAACCACATTGACCGAAACGACTACAGACCACCTGCAGGGGCTGCACTCTCTTCACCCGCCGGAGGAGCTGCGTCTGGGCTGGCAGGCTCAGGACTGGCGGGCTCCGTTGCCGGTTCACCGAGTTCACCCGCCGGCGCGCCTGGCTCCGTCATGGACTCGCCAACCGGAGCGGCCCCGGCGTCCGATCCGGAATCTGTCTCGGCTGCTGATCCCGTCGGAACGGCATTCGGTGCGGCAGCGTTCAGCTTCTCCAATTTTCGAGCTTCCACCGCCGCGAGAATTTCGACAGGCTGTTTATAAATCGTGATCACCCCCGCCAGATCCAGTCGCACCAGATCCGGATGATTCATGGCTTCAGCAGCGACCCTGGGCAGGTTTGTTGAATAGGGATTCGGACGGGGCGGGGCCTTTTCACCGGAACGATAAACCCCTGCATTGAATCCCCCACCAAACCCGGATCCCCCTTCGGCATCCATTCCGCCTGCACCACCGAGCCCGGACGAGAATGAAGGCTGAAAGTCCGGCATCATCGATCCCCCGGCATCTCCCGACATCGGCTGGAATGTCTGATAAGGATTGACCCCCACCTGGAACCGGCGCACCTGGACAGGCCAGTCGGAATTCGCCAACTGCACAATGAAGTCCGCAATTTTGGTCTGCTGAATAATCACACTCATATAGAAGCCCCGTTCAAGATAGGGCTTCTCTTCGGTTTCACCGATATAGCGTTTTGGAGGAACAGCGGCCCCGCCGACTCCGTCCATTCCCCCACTGGGCATTCCCATCTCGCCGCCGCCAGCCCCCTGATCGAGATCCGGCCCAAACTCCTCAGCAGGATTAAAGCCCACTTTCCCTTCAAGCTTTTGAGTCTGTCCGCCACGCCCCCCCCCCATGCCGCCGGGCATTCCCATTTCTCCGCCCATGTCTCCACCGGCAGCGGCGTCAGCTGTCAGCGGTTCTCCCGATCCCCCCATGAGCTGCAGGAGATCCAGTCGACGAATCACGCTCTCTCGAACAGATTCTTTGTCCTTGTTCATCGCAACAATCGAGTCGAGCAGAATCTCAGTCAGCCAGACATCGATCTGGGCATCCCACATTTCCTGGGACGAGACGGCGAATTGGCCGAAGCTGGGCTGCGGCAGGTTCGCCATCAGAACCACCTTCTGATTCGGCCCCAGAGGCGTATTGGGGTTGACGACCGTCATCGGATCCAATGGCCGCACAGGCTGCACCCGTTCCATGAGACGGCGGTAGACTTCATCGAAGGCTCCTTTATAGATAAAAGGAACCTGCTGCTCGAATTCCCCGAGGAATTCCTTGGGAACCCGCTCGGCAACCAGCGACGGCCAGGTCATGCGGGCCTGCTGGTGTTTCCAGAGATCGATAATGGAATCATCGACATACGATTCGAGATTCTCGTTGATGAACTTCAGTTTCTTGATGTACTTCTCGTTGGCCTCATTTCCCGACGAGACATTCCTTTTCGTCGATTCCAACTTCTCCACCTGCGCGGCGGTTGCTGCTTTCAGCTGGCTGTTGGCGGAGTAATATCCGTACAGGATGATCGGCAGGCTCAGTCCAGCCAGAATCCAGAAATGATTTCGAATCAGCGGTTGAAGTTTGTCCATCGGTCGACCGTTGTTGTTAAGTCCACTTCAATCGAATTCACTCGAAGCCGTCGCCGGGCATTCCGATTTGACTGCCCGACCCGCGACAACTGACAGCGGGATCATTCCGTGACAGTCGTCGTCTCTGTTGCTGTCCCGTCCGGATTTTCCTCTTCAGCATCCGGAGGAGCCGGATCCACCCGCTCTTCAGGGAGAACATAATTATAAGCAAACTGAATCACGAAGCTGACTTTATACAGCTCTTTCATCGGGGTTCCATCAGGATTCCGAAGCGGCACGCCAGGCTGCCCGGACGGTCCGCCGATTCCCGGACTGCCTGCAGGATTGAATCCCGGCCGGTTTCCAAAGTTCAACCCGCTTTCCGAATCCATCCCGGAAGACCCGCGCCCCAGTCCGCCTCCCAGTCCGCCCCCTTGAAATCGGGGAGCGTTCGCCGGACCGCGTCGGGCCGGACTTGTTTGCGGAACATCCAGTTCACGGCTGTGATAGACAATCGTGGCATGGGAAATTCCCAATCGAGTGACGTCCCGTTCGATGAAATCGAGCGGCTGAACCTTGGGTTGCTGCAGCTTCTTCAGGAAGAAGTTCACGACGTACAACACACCCGACTCTTCAGCGACCTGAGGATTGTTGTGGTAATGTTCCCCCTGCAGCGTGATGATATAACCGGGTCCTGCCGGTCCGGTTTCCCGATCGGTCGGAGTCATGAACAACTTGGCGTCATTCGAAAGACCGTTGAACCAGTTCGCCCGATCCGACACCCGCTCGGCACTGAACAGTGTCAGGTTGATCAGATTCTTCTTCTCGATCTGATCCAGCGGGATCTCCGCATCCGGTGGATCACGGGGCAGGCAATCCAGCACGGCGTTAAAGACTTCCATCCAGGCGATCTCCCGCCGATCGAGCGTGCGGACATCCAGCTTTTCCTTGATGGTCGCGTTATTCGTCTTTTCGCTTTCGTAGTTTGACTTGTAAGTCGAGATCTCGGTTCCGAATTTCTCAGCCTCGGCGATCGCCTGCTGAAACTCGGACGTATTGACCGTGGCGTACGAGTTCGCATTGCCGATCGTCGACAAAGCAAACCCCAGCAACAGGACTGCCGCGGTGGCCAGTGCCCAGGGCTTCTTGCGGCGAATCCGTCGTTCGGCCGTGATTTCGGGCGGCAGAAGCGAGGTCCGGATTCGTGTCTGTTCCAGCCCTTGCAGTGCCAGCCCGTACGGGACGGCGAAGCTGAGGATGTTTTCAGAGAAGAGAGGAGACCCGAGAACAGACTCTCCAGTCAGCTGCTTGAAAGTATCAGGGCGTTCGACCGGATACTGCAGGTTCTGCTGCAGGAATTTCTGCAGTCCTGCCAGTTTGAAGCCGTTCCCCAGTCCCACGACTTTCATGATTTTTGCGGAACGATTGACGCTCGAGAAGTACCCGATCGATCGCTGAATTTCCGCAACATAGTCGTTAAACACCGGGCGCAGTGCCTGAAAGACCGCCCGCGGATCCGGTGATTTGGTGGCGTTACATTTCAGATGCTCCGCCTTGGCGAAGCTGAGTTTCATTTCCTTCGTCAGCGCCCGGGTGAAATGATTCCCCCCGATCGGGACGTTCCGAATCCAGATTTTATAACCGTTCGACACCATCAGGGTGGTGTTATCACACCCCATGTCGAGCATGATGTAATACTCGTCCGTCGGCTCACCGGACGAACCGCGACGGATGTCCAGCTCGTCCAGACTCAGCAGGTTGTAGAGTGCCAGCGGGGCGATCTGAATGAGGTCCAGCTCAACTTTCGCGGCCTGATACGGACGCATCTGCTGTTGAACCTGATCACGTTTCATGGCGAACAGGCCGACTTCCGCATCGAGCAGAAAGCCCCCTTCTTCCGCACCGGCCCCGAGCGGCTGGTAATCCCAGATCACTTCTTCGAGTGCAAAGGGAATCTGCTGCCGGGCTTCATACTTCACAATTTCCGGCAGACGACTCAACTCCACCGGCGGCAACTGGATAAACCGCGCCAATGCAGACTGGCCGGGGACGGAAATCGCAATCGCGTCCCCTTTCAGCGGATTCCGGGACAGGAATGTTTCCATTGCCTGTGGAACGATCTCGTCCGGAATGGCATCCGGCTGACTGAGGATTTTCGGGAAGGGGATGTAATCGAACGCTTCAGCAACAATCTGTCCGGTCTCCGAATCGAGCCGGAGTTTGATTGCCTTCAGTGCCGACTGGCCAATTTCGATGCCCCAGGCTGCACGTAGTTCCGCCATGCCAATCCCCTTCGATTCTCCGATCCCGTGAATTCCTGAGCGATGATGTCGCGGGAATCCGCCATTGGCTGGGAGTGGAGTGAATTTGTAATGCTGACGTGATCTGAAGTGAATGTGATAAGCTAGTTTACGGGGACCTGACAGCTTTCGCCAACCCTCCCGGCCGTCAGAATGCTGATTTCCTCCCTTGATTTCCGCTCTTTTTCGAAATCACCCGTTGCAGGCCTCCCGAGGATTATGACGAAATTTCCGCCGAGAAAGTTCCCGGAAAAATTCAGAACCTCTCACGGAAGGATCCCGAGACAGCCTTCCCCCTGCGTTGAACACAGAATTGCCTGCGACTCAGAACGCTTGCCGAGACCGCTTCCGGTGGCAGACACGAAGTCACCGCCGGGGCAGAACCCCCTGCCCTTCGGCGACCGAAAATCCAGCCGACCAAGGCACCGTAACAGAAGGAAACAGAAGGCCTTACGAAACGCTATCCGCGCACGGCGGGGGGGCAGTCCATGTGGAATCTCAAGCGACTGGCCTTGACCAGACCGTGCTGTTCCACCAGATCCTGAAACAGCTGAAGACCTGCCCGTTCGGCGGGGCCCAGAGTGAAGTGCAAATTCTTTGTCAGGTAATCCCGAACCGTCTCTTCCGACAGGTCCATGGAAACCGACTCACGCCGGGCAATCTCCGGGATACGGCTGACTCCCAGGTCACGGGCGGCCGACAGCTGAACTCCCACTTCAGGCGCAAGTCCACTCCGGCGGGCCACCCACATGGCGAACACGAACGGCAGGCCGGTCCATTCCATCCATTCGGCCCCCAGATCCCAGACCGTATGAAATGATTCGGAGGGAGGAACCATGGCCCGATCGCCAATCAGCAGAACCGCATCAGCAGAACACTGCTGAATCGACTTTCCAAGCGGCAGGCTCACGAGTTCCGGATGCACTCCGTAGCGTTCCGCGAGCATCACGCGCGTCAACGCAGCACTCGTCCGGGACCCCTCGTCGAGAGCGAGAGTCCGGACTTCACCAGGATGCTTGCGACAATACAGCCTGACACTGAGAACTTCGCCACGTGTGGCAACACAGGCATCCGAGACGACTTCGTAATCCGGATTCCCGAACGATTCCACGGAAGGGATCAGCGCCACATCCAGCGCTCCCCGTGCCAGCTGGTCAGCCAACCGGCTGGGGTAGTCCAGAATCAGATCGGCAGCAGGGCAGAGCCCCGCCAGTCCTTCGACCAGCGGCTTGCTGTTGAGATACGTGACCGCACCAATGCGGATCCGCCGTCCTTGCAAATCCATTTGAAGTGCACGTTGTCGGTCAATCATGGAGTCATTCCCAATTCGTCATGATTATATCCGTTCGGAACCGGGTCGCAAGATGCCGACGGGGAATGGCGAATTGACAGGCTGACAGGTTTCAAGCGGCTCCCGTTACTGCCTGACATCCCCTTCAATGTGACCAACGGGTCGAAAAGTCACGTGATCCCGCGCCCCATCGCTCCCGTCTGGCGTTGAGAGTCGATATGCTTTCCGGGACTTGCCGGAAACACCCAGACGATCGAGACGTTCAACCGGACCAGCCGACCGCCATGTCCAACCAGACCGGAACGAACTCGCGACTGGGCTTCTGGTCAAGCAAACTGCTCCAGGAGCCTGTCTCGGAATTCAACAGCACAACTCAAATCCTTCTCCCCTCAGGGGAGAAGGTGGCCGAAGGCCGGATGAGGGGACGAATGTTGCCAGTGAAAGCCTTCTCACCGGTCGAACCCCTCACCCCGCCCCTCTCCCCTCAGGGGAGAGGGAGAATTCCGGGACAGACTTCTGGAGCAATTTGCAACATCGTTTCCCCGTCACCGCCACGCGGGCACCAGCGTTTCATCAATCGAAACGCGCGCCTGTCTAAAACAACACGGGCGGCCACATGCTGGACCGAACCGGTCTGGCCCCATTTGAATCCGTTACCGACAGAATCCATCCATGGCCGCCAACACAACTCCTCTGCGAATCGGACTGATCGGGCTGGGAACCGTCGGTTCCGGCGTCGCCCGAATTCTTCTGGAGCATGCCGAACGAACAACAGAACGGGCCGGGCGACCACTGCAGCTTGTCAGGGCCTGCGTCCGCGATCCGCAGCGTCAGCGGGATGATGTCCTGCGTCAGATTCCGCTGACAACTGACCCGATGGACATCGCCTGCGCCAGCGATATCGACATTGTTGTTGAAGTCATTGGAGGATTACAGCCGGCATTCGAAATTGTCTCGGCCGCGCTGGAATCCGGAAAAGATGTCGTCACCGCCAACAAGGCCCTGCTCTGCACGCACGGCGAACAGTTGTTCCCGCTCGCCCGGCGGAAAGAACGCTCCATCGGGTTCGAAGCCGCAGTCGCCGGAGGAACACCGATCATCGCCGCAATCGGGCAGGGGATGACCGGGAATCAGATCACTTCTCTCGCCGCGATCATCAACGGAACCAGCAATTTCATTCTGACCAGAATGTTTCAGGAGAACGCTTCGTATGAGGAAGCGGTTCAGGAAGCACAGCGGATGGGGTATGCCGAAGCCGACCCGTCCATGGACGTGAAAGGGACGGACGCCGCTCAAAAACTCGGTCTGCTGACGCTGCTGGCGTTCGGTCGACGTGTCTCTCCCGAACAGTTCCCGGTGCAGGGGATCGACGAGCTGAGCCTGATGGATCTCCAGTTCGCGGATGAACTGGGATATGCCGTGAAACTGCTGGCGACCGCCAAGCTGGTCAACGGCAGGCTGGAAATGCACACGCAGCCGACATTGATTCGTCATAGCCGGCCGCTGGCTCAGGTGGACGGTCCTTACAACATGATCGAGCTGACCGGAGATGCGGTCGGAAAAGCCTGGTTTTCTGCCATGGGAGCAGGCCAGATGGCGACGGCCTCTGCTGTCGTCGCGGATCTCATCGACGCCGCTGTCGGTCGCCACCGCCTGACATTCCAGCGACTCAACCTCGAAGACACCCCCAACGGGTTCCCCGTTCAGAAACCGGAAGAGATTGAACGCCGGTATTACATGAGATTTCTGGTGGAAGACCGGCCGCGGGTCATTGCCCAGATTGCAGAGATTCTGGGACGAAACGGAATCAGCCTCTCCTCTGTCATCCAGAAGGAAGCGAACCCGCCGGCAACGGACGATGAGTTTCCAATCGTCCCGCTGGTCTTCATGACCCACCGGACAACCGAAGGGGCCGTGCGATCCGCTCGTGCGGAACTCGACCGGCTGGCTTGTGTTTCCAGCCCCTGGCTGTGTCTGCCCGTCAGCGGAGAATAAGGAGCGGAGAATCGGGGCAACGTGCCGGTGCAGCAGTCCTGGCAATCGCTGCCCTGCTGATCGGCACATGGTGCCAGAACACGCGGTGCCAGAAACCGCCCCCTTCAATGACAGATGCCAGCGAATCCCCAAGGAATCACGCTGGCGTCTCGACCGGTTTCAGTACTTCCCAGTTTTTGAGCAAAGAATGGCGAGGGGGGAGGGATCAGGATTCAGGGGGCAGAAAAGCCAGGGAACGTGCTGCATTTCCGCCCCACTTTCACCCTCAGCGGGACAAACTGGGAACGACTGAGCTTGGTCGATCATGTGGCCTCTAGAGCAACTGGCGAAATGATCTCCCCGTCCCCGCCACGCGGAGGACAGCGTTTCATCAATCGAAACGCGCGCTGCGCGGGCACCTGGTAGAGCAAACTGCTCTAAGACCGTCTTTCCCTCAATGAAACAGGGGGGTTCCACGAGCCAGTCCGTCACAGGCATGATGACACCGCTCGAATGACCTGCGACACCGCTCCAGACGGGATTCGGAACCGCTCTGCTGCGGAGTGATTACTTCGCCGTTTTGCTCCTGGCCGGCTGCTCCTCTTCGAGCAGCCAGTCAATCAGTCCTTTTGCCAGGTGCATCCGATTCTCTGCCTGCGGGAAGACGATACTGCGTGGATCTTCCATCACGGTGTCATCGACTTCCAGCCCTCGCCGCGCCGGGAGACAGTGCATGAACAGCACATCCGGCCCCGCCAGGTCAAGCAGTCTGGACGTGACCTGAAATGCCTGGAAGACGCGCGCCCGTTCTTCTTTTTCGGTTTCCTGCCCCATACTGGCCCAGACATCGGTGTAAATCACATCCGATCCAACGGCCGCTTCTGTGGCATCGTTCGACTCTTCGATGACCAGTTTCGGAAAGAGTTCCTGAAGCTGCTTCACGAATGGAGCAGCCAGTTCATACCCCTTCGGGCTGGCGATTCGAAAGCGGGCACCGACATGCCCGCAGACCGTCGCGAGCGATTTCGCGACGTTGTTTCCGTCTCCGACATACGTGATCGTTTTTCCGGCCGCATCCCCGCGAAACTCTTCATACGTCAGAATGTCGGCCAGGGCCTGACACGGGTGGTAGTCGTCCGACAGGGCATTGATGATCGGGCACCCCGCGTGCTCACGGAATGTTTCAATCAGTTCCTGCGAGAATGTTCTGAGCGTGATGACGTCAGAGTATCCTCCCAGAACCCTGGCGATGTCCTCTTTGGTTTCCCGTCCGTCAAAACCGGCTTCTTTGCTGGTCAGGAACAGACTCCGCCCGCCGAGCTGACTCATCGCCGCTTCAAAGCTGACGCGGGTCCGCAGCGAGGGCTTCTCAAAGACCTGTGTGAGAACTTTGTTTTCACATAGTGAGGGACGTTTTCCTTCTTTCAGGCCGTTTTTTAATCGCGCTGCGCGTTTCAGAATGGCCCGAACATCTTCACTGGAAAGTTCCAGCAGAGTCGTTAAATGCCGCATCGATCAACATCCGTAAAACAGGAACTCAAAATCAATAAACATCCGGCAGAAAAGAACACGGAGCCGCGGAATTCTGACAGGTTCGCCCGATTTTCCCTTGCCCGACTTTCCATTGTCAGGTGCTCTTGTCAGGTGCTTCCGTCTCCGCTGCTTCCCTTGAAGAGCTTTCGCTGCATGGTCGCCTGATACGGCGTCCAGCTGGACCCGGCGTTTGGATCCGATTCAATCAGCGAAAGAAACTCATTCGTCTTGGCATCCAGATTGTCGAGATGATGGAGCGCGATCGCCTCTGGAGTCATCGGAAGTTTGGGACTTCCGAATTCATAACTTCCGTGGTGGCTTAAGACAAGATGCTTGAGCCGCATCACTTTTTCGGGTGGAAACGGTCGACCGGTCGATTGCTCGGTCCGACGAATCTTGTCGGCCAGCATTTCGACTCCCATGACCAGATGCCCGATCAGCTGACCTTCATCGGTATAGGAAAATGACGTCTCGTAACTCAGTTCCCGGATCTTGCCGAGATCGTGCAGAAACACCCCGGCCAGCACCAGATCGTAGTCAACCTTGGGATAGAGATCTGAGAGCCGCAGCGCCCCTTCCGCGAGCGTCAGCACATGCTCCAGCAGTCCGCCATGATAGGCATGATGAAGTCGAATCCCGGCCGGGGCCTGTCGCAATCCATCGAGGATTTCCGGGTCGTCCCAGAATGCCATCATCAGCGCCCGCAGGTCCGGGTCTTTCAGCGAGAACAGGATCTCTTTCAGACGTGCCATCTGGCGTTCGGTGTCTGCAGTCGACTGCGGGATGAAATCATCCTGCTCGACCAGATCCGGGCTGACCTGATCGAGCCGGGTCAGAATCACCTGCAGATTTCCCTGAAACAGCTGCACTTTTCCACGGGCTTTGACGTAATCCCCGGGGTGCAGATGCGCGACATGCGTGTCGTTCACATTCCACAACAGCCCGGAAATCTGCCCGGTCCGATCGCGCAGCTGCGCCAGCAGATACGAATCCCCGTTGCGGTTCGCTCGAACCTGACGGTCCGCCAGCAGGTACACTTCTTCGAGTGGTTCACTGTCCTGCAACAGGTTGACAAACCGGCGCGACATCTCGCGACTTTCCTGACTCGGGGCGTCTGACATCTGGCCCAGTCAGCGGATGAGATGTTCACTGCCCGAACATAATCGCCAACGAGACCGTGGAGATTTTCCCCTCAAATGGCTCACTCCACCGCAAGAACTCCGGGCGCCTTCACACAGCGAACCGTGTTGATCACTTGAAAGTGACCATCGGACTCTGTGCGTCGAATGTCCGGAAGATCTCAGGGCCAGAGAATGACTCTGGAGTGACCTGAAAGGGAAACGGAAAATGATAGTAACGCGATTGGCGGGGGACAATCCCAACCGGGGAATTGTGAAATTTTCGCAAAGTCCGACGCCGTCAGATCATCCGATTCAGTCATGGAGCTTCAAACCGGAAATGACCGGTGGCAGAACGGGGTTTCAGCAGGCCAGCGAGCCTGCGGGCCAGGTTCGGGAACCTGTCAGGACAGAGTGGTCAGACCACTGGCCACCACAGCAGGCGGGAGCGTTACCGGGACGGAGTGGAATACCCGGTCTGTTGAACCTCATCCGCTTCTTTCAGGCCGGTGCTTCCCCGCATGGCTCCACTCACTCCCAGGATTTCGGGGTGCCGGGCCACCTTATCGGCAAAAATCCGGAAATCACGGATCGCGGGATTCAGGTTATCAAACAACACCCCCAGAGCTCCTGCGGACCGATTCAGGTTTTGATACAGCTGCGGGTCACTGGCGAGCTTCTGCAGCGTTCCGTCTTTCTGGTTCAGCAGCTGCGAGAACTGATTGAGTTCCGTCAGCAGACCTTCCAGCTGAACCAGGCTGCCAGACAGTTTTCGGGTAATCACACCACTTTCCTGAGCCAGCGGCATCGTGGCCTGCTGGATGATGTCGAGATTCTCTGTGACTTTGGCCATCGAAATCCGGGCGGCCGCAATCGTCTGCCGGGCTTCGTCCACAATCAACGGCAACACCGCCGCAGTCTGCCTGAGATCCCGCTGTAACTGGGGATCCGCCAGCAGTGCGTTCGCGCTGGCCAGCGTCTGCGTCGCATGTCGCAATGTTCCGCCGGCTTCCCCGAACGTCTTGGAGGCCACTTCCATTGTGATATTGAAGTGATCGAGAGCCAGCGCGGTCCGCTCGATGACGTCATCCAGATTTCCCCGATGAGTCTCCATCAGGTTATTGAGATTCTTCGCGACTTTCTGCCATTCCTGGCTGGTCGCCACGAACGAATTCAACGTCTGCCCGACCGTCCGTTCCATCCGTTCGATCGCCATCAGCGGATCTCCGGACTGAATCCCCTTCATTCGGGTTTGCGGAGCCAGAAACTCCGGGGACTTTCCTGATGTGAACGTGACGGCGCCGTCTCCAAACACCGAGCGGGAGAGTTGTGCCGTGGCATCGGCACGCAGGCGGATGGAATCCCGGATTTCAACGACGACCAGCACTCCCCCCTGCTCTTCGTCCAGCAGCATCTCTTCCACGGATCCGATGGTGATCCCGTTCTGCTTCACCGGGCAGCCGATCTGCAAACCGGGAACCTCATCAAAATGAATCGCGATCCGGTATGTCTTCTCCCAGAAATTCCGGAATTCGCTGAATTGAAGAATCAGCACGACCCCGATCGACATCGCGACGATGACAAACAGGCCGACTCGAAACTGAAGCTGACGTTCATTCATAACATTCACACCGGCAGTCACTGACAATAAAAAAATGAATCTTCTGACATGCTCAGACGAGGGCCAGCTCTTTCAGCCGCTCACCTGCTTCCCCGCGCACAAACTGCCCGACGCGGGGGTCGTCGCATTCGAATGCCGCCTCTGCGGTCCCGTCGAAAATCAGCTGTGGTTCTTCCGGATCGAGCCGCGCCAGGGGATAGAACATGACGACCCGGTCGGCCACTTTGCGCACGGTGTGCATGTCATGCGTCACGACAATGCTGGTCATCTGATGCCGTTCCCGTGTCTTCAGAATCAGTTCATTGATGACGTCGCTCATAATGGGATCGAGCCCCGTGGTCGGTTCGTCATACAGCATGATGTCGGGAGCCAGCGCCAGGGCTCGAGCCAGTCCCACCCGTTTTCTCATGCCGCCGGAAAGTTCTGCCGGCTTTTTCTTCCCGACGATGCGGGAATCGAGTCCGACATCTTTCAGTCGATCATGGACGATTTCATCGATTTCCGGTTCCGTGTGAGTGGTATTCTGCCGCAGACTGAAAGCCACGTTTTCGTACACCGACAGACTGTCGAACAGGGCCGCCATCTGAAACAGGTAGCCGAATCGGAGCCGTTGACGGGTGAGTTCCGGTTCCTTCAGCGAGGTGACCGGGATCCCCCACCAGCGGACTTCGCCGGAGGACGGTTCCAGCAGATTCATGATCAGTTTCAGTGTGACGCTTTTCCCGCATCCGGATTCACCGATGATCACCAGTGTCCTGCCGGAGTCGACCGACAGGTCGATTTCGCGCAGAATCGGCTGTGTGCCGAACTGCCGGCTGATTCCGATCAACTCAAGTTGTGGAGCCGCCGAATTCATCATCACGCTCCAAATGCCGTTTTGGTCCAGAAGACGTGATACAGCTCCATCAGCAGAAACCCGAGCAGAAAGTCGATTGCGAGAATGGCGATGAACGAATAAACGAAGGCCTCGGTCGCGGCCTGCCCCACCCCTTCCGCGCCGGCCCGACTGTGAAATCCCCGATGACAGGCGATCAGAGAAATCGCCCCGCCAAAGAACAGGCTCTTGGCAATTCCGCTGAGCAAGTCGTAATTCGTCACAAAATTTCTGGAGTGATGCCAGTAGAAAAAGCTGTTGATGTGCAGAACCTGCGTGCTGAACCACCAGCCGGAGAGGATTCCGATGCCGTCCGCCATCAACGTCAGCATGGGAATCAGCAGCACACAGGCCAGAAACCGTGGAACGACCAGATAGGAAATGGGGTTGGCCCCTAATGCCGTGAGTGCGTCAATCTGCTCGGTGACGCGCATCGTTCCCAGCTGGGCCGCCATCGAACTGCCGACACGCCCCGCCAGCATGACGGCCGCCAGCACCGGACCGAGTTCCTTCACGAGCGTCACATTCACAACAGTTCCGAGCTGGTTTTCCATGTGCATCATGGCAAACTGCTCGTACGCCTGAATGGCCAGGACCATCCCGATGAATCCACCGGTCACGAGAATGACCGGCACACTTTGCACTCCGATCTGGTACATGACCGGCCAGAGGACGCTCCCTTTCGGGCGCGCGGTGAGGATCCATACGGCCGTGTTGATGGAGAACATGGTCAGCCCTCCCATCAGCAGGACCAGAGAAATCACCATTTCTCCGAGCTGATGAAAGATCGTTTCCGACCGTGTCGTCACGCCTCCTGCGGACATGTCCCCTGTTCTTTCCCTGAAGGGTTCTCTCCGTTCCCCACATTTCGGAATCGGGAGCGGCAATTGTTGCCGGGGACTCTATCTCAAAGCCATGAATGAGGTCGAGACCGGTTCCCACTGCTCCCGACACCTCCACTCAACGGCGTCTCTTCTCACAAGCTCCGTTGCTGTGATTTCACCCGGAATTGCTGCGTTTCACGACACATGAAAACCATCCCTCAGCAGACCGGATCCGGGCGATTCCCCACACAGGGACCTTCGCGAACATCAACAAAAACCTCACTGCCAAAACACCATCCCTATTCCCCCCAAACTGACAGTTCAGACCGAATTGAGACGCCGAGATTCGACGTTCAAGAACCAATTCCCTGAATTCCCCTCACAAGTTGAGTCGATATCCGAGATCGGGGGGATTGTGTCGCAAGAGCGGAGCTCGCTGGGCTCCGGATCGCTGGTCTTGCGACATTATCTCAAAAAGTGATGCAGAACAGGACGTTCTGTAAGCGGGCACGCGAGAGACTCGACACAGCGTCCGGACGACGGGGTCTGTGAAGGATTCACTGACAGGAGCGACATTGGATGTCGACGTACATTTTTCAGAAGCAGGCTGCAGCCACCACTGCCGGCCGGCTCCGACAGACTCTCGCCGGAATCAGCAATTCCAACCACGTCAGGACCAGCGGTCTTGTCGTCCTGCTGTGCGTCCTGTCGTTTCCAGTCATCGCGCAAGAACGAATGGGGAACCGGCAGGGACCTGCTCCTTCATCAGTCGCTCCCCCTTCCGCCGGATCGATGCCGGGGCCGGGACTTCAGCCGTTGCCGCCATCCGGCATTCAACAGGCATCCGTCGAACAGGTCCAGCTCACACTCGATCCACGGCGCCCGCTGGATGAACGCATTAACGCCATGCCGCGCGCTGACGAAAAGCTGGAAGTCATCCACCATCGCAGCCAGCTGATTGTCACCCGCAGCACCATTCGTCGTATCGCCTGGTCCGACACCACGATTCTGGATGTCGTGCAGTTCAGCCCGAATGAAATTTCCCTGATTGGACAGAATATCGGTTCAACGGATCTCTGGCTCTGGTTTGAAGGCCAGGACCAGCCGTTGATGTACGTCGTCACCGTCGTCCGCGATCCAAGTCTCGACGAACAGCGGAACCTGAACTACGGGCGCATCGAACGGAAGATCTCACTGCTGTATCCCAACAGCAAGGTCTACCTGATTCCCGTCTCGCGCAAGATCATTGTCCGCGGCCAGGCCCGGGATGCTGAAGAAGCGGCCAACATCATGCAGTTGGTTCGTGGAGAAGTCATCGCCCAGGAAAGCTTCATGAACGGTGGTGACTACGGAAACGGTCTCTACGGCGGTGGAGCCGGTGGCGGCTACGGCGGCGGTGGGATCCAGGGAGGACTCCAGGGAAACTGGGGCTGGGATAACATGAACGGCATGAGTTCGTGGATTGTCGACGAACTGCGGGTGCCTGGCGAATTTCAGATCAAGATCAATGTCCGTATTGCAGAAATTCAGCATTCGCAGCTGCGTCGCTGGGGCGTGGACTGGGAAGCCATTATCAACAACGGAAACGTGGTTCTCGGCTCCACGATGGCTGCCTCGGGTGGAAACCTGACCGGCATCTTCGACAGTGGAAACGTGACCATCGCCATCGATGCGCTGGCCTCGAACGGGGTTGCCAAGATCATCGATGACGCCCGGGTTGTGACACTGAGCGGAGAACCGGCCGCCTTCCTGTCCGGAGGTGAGTTCGCCGTTCCGACGATCGTCGGCATTGGTGGAGCACAAGGGCAGCAGACCTCGTTCCGCGGTTACGGCACCTCGATCATCTGTACTCCCTGGGTTCTGGACAATGACCTGATCCGTCTGCAGGTGGTCCCCGAACTCAGTGCGATCAACGCCGGCAGCAGTGTCGGTGGTGTCCCCGGACTGAACGTCCGACGGGTGCAGACCCGGGTGGAAATGCGAGAAGGTCAGTCACTGGTCCTCGGGGGAGTCTTCTCCCGTCGGGAATCGGCTGAAGTCACCCGTGTTCCATTTCTGGGGGAACTGCCGGTGGTCGGAACCTGGCTGTTCAATGCCAAGCGAGCCACTGAAGATCAGACCGAGATGCTGATCATCGTCACGCCGGAAATTGTGCGTCCGATGGACGCCGATCAGGTTCCACCGTTGCCGGGCTTCAATTCGCCACATCCGAACGACTTCGATTTCTGGAAGTACAACCGGATTCAGGGGACACCCGATAACGGAAACTACCAACTGCTGCCGTACGGAAACGGTCAGGGATACGGGCAGGACGTCGGTTACAACTTCTTCAACCCCACACCTGCTGACGGCCAGATTGCTCCCGCTCCAACCGGCGGGGCGATGGGTCCTTATCCAGGTGGAACGTACGGAACGCCGCCGATGGGAACGCAGGGACAACCGGCCTATGGACAACCCATGAACGGACAACCGATGCCGAACTATGGACAACCCGGAAATCCACAGGCCATTCCGGGAGTCCCGCCGATCGAACCGACACCAGCAGGCATGCCGACATCGCGGTACGGCCGTCCATCCAGCCAGTCGCCCGTTCAGCAGACGTCAGGCGCCGCACCGGTTCCACCACGGGGGTCAGGCACACGTCGATAGTGGAGTTTCAAACCTGTCAGGACAGAGTGGTCACACCACGAGGAACTTGACTGAGAATTGGGAGTGATCGATCGGAATTGTGGAACTTCGTGGAGTCAGACCAGCACGTCTTCAACGAATCAACGCGTCATCGATCGAGACCGATAGAGAGAATGGGGTTCCTTCACTTGTACAGGGACCACGAGATACGCCGGGCAGTACGGGATGAGAGAGCAGGAAGCCCCATGACGAAGACACATCGACCCACGCGTCTGTTCAGCGCCCTGTCCGTCACCGGCGTCATGCTCGGTGCGGCGGCGATTCCCAGCGAAGGAGGACACCGCTTCTTCCCGTTCAACCGCCACTCTGGAAACTGTCAGACAGAAACCTGCCAGACCGCCGGGGCCTGTTCCACAGACAACCCTTGTGGAAAATGCCAGGGCTGCGGGCACGGCGGAGCGGTACATGGGAAACTCTTCGGCTGGTTGCACCGGCCGTCCAACGCGGTCCCGGAAGTCCTTCCACTCGGCAGCCTCGTCCGTGCGCACGATCAGGTGATGGAGACCAATGCGGAAGCCGCAGACTTCATCATGCACCGCCTGAACTTTGTCGGACAAACCGCTGAACTCACACCGGATGGAAAAGATCGGGTGCTGGAGATCGCCGCCAGGATGCGCAGTGCGCCATTCCCGGTTCTGGTGGAACGGGAACCCAACAACGCGGATCCGGAACTGGATGCCCTGCGCCGCAACCTGATCGCCCAGATCCTGACCGACCTCGGGAATCCGGATGCCCAGCAACGGACCATTGTCTCGAACGCCTATGGACCAGGCTACTGGTCGGCTCCCGCTCAAAGTACCTATTGGCAGTACATCGGGAACTTCGGGAACAATAACAACTTCGGAAACAACGGTGGAAACTTCGGCGGAGGAGGCGGTGGTGGCGGTGGGTTCTTCTAGAGCAGTTTCGTCATTCATGTGACGTACTGGCTCGTGGAAACCCAATGTTTCATTGAGAGAAATACGTTCTTCGCGGCCACTTGATAGACCAGACTGGTCTAAACCGGTTCACCACTCCTGATGACAGTCAACTGAATGACAGTCAACTGGCACATCTGGAGAACTTTTACGGAACACGTCGACCTGACCGTTTCCTCTGTGGGAGACGGTCAGGTCTTTTCATTTTTGAACTTCACGCCAACACCGGACAGACAGTTCCGTCCGAGTGATGTCGAGAGTCGTATGATTGTCTGCACAGCGAACCCGCCTGTCTCTGTTTTTGCTGTTTTTGTTTTTGCTGTCTCTGCCGGCCAGTTGACAATGAGCTTGCGGTCAACTGGTCCTATTGTCCCGCCGAGAGTTCCTCCCCTATGTCGTTGTCACGCCGGTTTCTGCGGTTCACCGCAATTTTCATCGCATTGATTGCAGGAGTGGCGATTCCCGCCTGGGCGCGATCCGCCGCAATTCTCATCGACTCAGCCGCTTCATCTCAATGCCGTGCCGGCAGCGGACCCGGTCAGCGGACTCAGGCCGGGGTGACGCTCCTGGGCCGGGGGGCGGGGGCCGGGCAACAGTTTTCAGGGCACACGTTCCAACTGGGCCCGTAGTTTCCGATCGATTCTTGCGGAGTGCCGGGACGGACACGTTCCAGAATCAGCTTTGTGACCATTTCGACAAATCGGGGATGCGTTCCCACGGTCCCGGCCCGTGCCATCGGAATTCCACGCTCCTGACAGAGTTCAGCCGCTTCGACATCCAGATCGAAGAGCACTTCCATATGGTCCGAGAGAAATCCGATCGGCACGATGATCACCCCGCGTCGATCCCCTTCAGGAATCTCACGCAAGACATCGAGAAGATCCGGTTCCAGCCAGGGATCTTCCGGACGCCCGCTCCGGCTTTGGTAAGTCAACGTCCAGCGATCTGCGGTGATCTGTAATCCGGCCGCAATCAACTCGCAGATCTCTTCCAGTTGCGTGACATACGACGACTGTGACGCCATCGACACCGGAATACTGTGGGCTGTGAACAGCACTCGAAAACCGGACCGGGTCGCTTCCGGCAGTCGTTCCAGTGCCTCGTGAATCCGGGACAGATTCGCGGCGATGAAATCCGGGTGATTATAGAACACTCGAATCTTGTCGATCTCCGGTGCCCCCTCCCCGCAGCTCTGGCAGGCGTCGGAAATGTTCTGCCGATACTGGCGGCAACTGGAATAGGAACTGATGGCCGCCGTCACAAAGGCAATGGCCTTGCGCACGCCATCATGTTTCATCTGAGAGACGGTCTCAGTCAGCAGCGGATTCCAGTTTCGGTTTCCCCAGTAAACCGGCAGAGAGACACCGGACTCCGTCAGACGCTGACGAACCAGTTCAATCAGTTCACGATTCTGCTGATTGATCGGGCTGATGCCATCGAAGTGGTCGTAATGCTCGGCCACTTCCAGCATCCGTTCACGTGGAACATTTCGCCCCCGCAAGACGTTCTCCAGAAACGGAATCACCTGATCCCGCCCTTCCGGACCGCCGAAGGAGACAAAGAGAATCGCGTCATAGGGAGAATCTGTCACTCAACATCCCGTCAGCTGAAACCGGTTCCGGTGATCTGTCTTCTTCGCTCCGCTCCCAATTCTGAAATGGATCATCGTCAGAGCGGCCAAATCATAGACCCTCTGAATTTCAGGGCAATCACTATTCTGAACGACAGTTCCCATTTTTCGCAACGAGTTCATTGTCAGTCTTCCTGCCAAACTGGAAACTTCCTCAGGCGTGTGCAGGATCCATTCTCTGTTCGGCCGGAATTTTCCAGCGTGCGCGCCTCCTGAACCTGTTCCCCGGAGCCTTTTGATTCACCGCAGCGCGGTCACCGGTTCCCCATTTCGCAGATGACGTCAATGTCCCGTTTATTTGTTGGAAACTTTTCATTCGAACAGGGTCTCGATCCCGGCTATCAGCCCAAACAGTCGATTCTCCGATTTGAATCGGAACTGGCCTGTCTCTGGCGGGCGATCGCCCGGGACGACGATGAAATTCTCTGCTCCGCGGCGTTTCCGAAATCCGGGTTGGACCGGCTCGCCAGTCTGGGAATCGCACAGCCCCGTTTTCTGACGTTGAACGAACTGGGAGAATCAAAAGCCAAAGAACTCGTTCCCTGGGGATGGACCCCTGCCGTCCGGCAACTCGCCGCACAATTGCGTGTGCCGGTCCGCGCTCCGGATCAGGAAACCGTCTGGCGGGGGAACTCACGGGCATGGGGAGTACAGACGGCCCGGGAACTCGGAGTCCATCTGCCGGGAGAATGCGTCGTTCATTCTCTCGCAGAACTGATGCCCGAGATTCAGCGGATTCACGAACAGTCCGGGAAGTGGATCATCAAACCCCTGCACGGTCAGTCAGGTCGGGGCCAGATCAGAGGAAACGGACCATTTCTGTCGGAACAACAGTTCGCGACCATTCTGCATCTGCTGTCCCGTCAAGGGGGCGTCACGGTGGAACCCCAACTCGACTGCATTCAGGAACTCGGAGGAGAATGGGAGATTCTCCCTGACAACACCGTCCAGTTCCACGGATTGACCCTCCTCTTGACCGATTCTCAAGGCCGCTATCAGGGGACACAGGTGAATTCTGTTGAGATTGATCCCGTGGCGCGGGAGAATATCAAAAGTGTGCAGCGCGACGCCGTGACGCGTCTGGCGGAGACCGGTTATTTCGGTCCAGTGGGAATCGATGCCATGCTTTACCGTCAGGAAGACCGTGTGCTGACACGACCACTGCAGGACGTGAATGCCCGCTGGACCATGGGACGAATTGCCTGGGAATGGGGACAGCATTTTCGTGATGCCGATGACTCCCCCCCTGCCGGTCGGTGGATCCATGCGGCAGAGTCGCCAGACCCGCAGTCCATCTCTCTGTCTCCTGCAGAACTGGATGGAATCCCGGTCCGGTGTCGAACATGGTGGGTTGTCTGATGAGGAAATGGCTTCAGGAACTCCAGACAGAAGACCGGATGAGACAGGGGTATGTCCTGATTCTTCCCGGAATCGAGGGGCGAAGCCCGTTCAACCGGCACGTCGCCCGGGGACTTGCCGCGGCAGGTGTTCCGTTCGGCATTGAAATCTACGACTGGACCCGTCGCCGGTTCGGCTGCCCGTCATTCCTTTATAATCTTCGTTCCCGCCGTCTGCATGCACAGCAGGCACAGGAGATCACCACGAAAATCGTGACCTATCAGCAACGTCATCCTCACCGCCCGGTCTTTCTGATCGGCCATTCCGGTGGCGGCGGAATGTCGATCCTGACACTGGAGTCTCTCCCGGAAGAGGTCACCGTCTCGGGAACGATCCTGCTGGGAGCGGCCCTGTCACCGGCCTACTCGTTGCGTCCGGCATTGCAGCACGTCGACCGCAAGATCTGGAGTTTTTCTTCCATGGCGGATTGCTTCTTTCTGGGTCTGTTCACAACGGTCTGCGGGACAGTCGACGGATCCCATTCCCCCAGTGCCGGGATGACCGGGTTCCGCTGTCGGGATCTGACACGGGAAGAACGTGAGAAATTTGAAGAACGCCCGTTTCGCCTCGAATACTTCCGCGACGGAAATCTGGCCGGGCACTTCGGGTTCACTGCGACCCGATTCGTCCGCAAGCAGATTGCTCCGATCCTGCTCTCCTGCCCGACTTCGGCAGAAGCACTCACCGACGAGTTCTGTTCCCATCTGTCGAAAGCCACTCTCTCGTGAGCCTGCCCCCTGACACTCTCCTCACCCGACAGACCGTTCGCGCCGCGTACGTGCATGTTCCCTTCTGCATTCATCGCTGCGGCTATTGCGACTTCACGGTCATTGCCGGACGGGATGATCTGATCGGCACCTATCTGGACTGCCTGGAACGGGAACTCTCCTTCAAACTGACTGAACCGCAACCGGTCACCACTCTGTTTCTTGGAGGAGGCACCCCCAGCTATCTCTCTCCGGAAGATCTGGAACGATTATTCTCCATCCTGCAGAAGTGGTTCCCGCTGGAACGAAACGGGGAGTTTTCGATTGAATGCAACCCGGACGGCTTCTCCGAAGACCGGATGCAGGTGTTGCAGCGCGGGGGAGTGAATCGCGTCAGCCTGGGAGTGCAGTCGTTCAACCCGACACATCTGCGGACACTGGAACGCATGCACAGCCCGGACGACGTAGAAGACGTTGTCACCCGACTGCGGAAGGCGGGCGTGTCGAATTGCTCATTCGACCTGATTTTCGGGGTCCCCGACCAGACCGTTGACGAATGGCAGCAGACTCTCGACATGGCGACCCGACTGCAACCACAGCACATTTCGACTTACGGGCTGACGTTCGAAAAAGGGACCCCGTTCTGGACACGACTGCAGCGGGACCAGATCGCTGCCGTTCCTGAAGAGATCGAACGGGAAATGTACGCCCGCGCCATGTCCGTGCTGCCTGAGCGGGGTTATTCACAGTACGAACTTTCCAACTTTTCCCAACCGGGATTCGAATGCCGTCACAATCAGGTGTACTGGCGGGCGGAACCGTTTTATGGAATCGGTCCGGGAGCCGCTGAATTTCGGGGAACGACTCGCACCCGAAACCATCGCAGTGTGACCGTCTGGATCGAACGACTTCTCAAGGGACGGTCTCCGGTACAGGAGGTCGATGAACTCGATGCGGATCTGCTCGCGCGCGAAGCCGTCATGGTCGGATTGCGTCAGGTTTCAGGGATTCCGCTGGCAGCGTTCGAAGCGAGATTCGGGATGTCACTGCAGGCACTTGCCCCGGACGCCTACGATCGCCTGCAGTCCAATGGCTGGACAGAAGAGAGCGACGGAATGTTTCGCCTCACACCAGAGGGGCGGTTCCTCGCCGACACGGTCATGGCCGAGTTCTTTTGACGGAAATCACGCTGCCGTGACCGTCGCTGGCAGTGACCGGCTCATTCACAGGGCCTCATCAACACGGCCTCATCAGCATCGCATTGCAGAATTTTTCCAAAAGTTCACACCGCCTGGCTGTACGGCGGAAAAAATCCCGTATGATCAGACGGGATGCCGGGTTCCCCTGGCGAATTTGTCGGAAGCGGCAGGGAGAACAGTCTCCACACGGTCTCCACACTGACCGCGATCATCGCTCAAAAACAGCCACTGGAACCCGGACGGATTCCACATCCCGGCCGACCGACTTGAGCCCCACAAAAATCGCCAATCCGATTGCGATTCAGGATCGAAGACTATGAGATTGCGCCGCCTGGGAACGTCAGACCTGCTGGTCTCTTCCGTGGCAATGGGATGCTGGCCGATTGCGGGAGTCACCAGTGTGCAGGTCACAGAACGTGACAGTCTGCAGACATTGCGGGCCGCATTCGACTCCGGCATCAACTTCTTTGATACGGCTTACGTTTACGGGTATGAAGGGGAAAGCGAACGACTGATCGCCACGGCATTTCAGGGGCGCCGGCATCAGATCGTGCTGGCCTCGAAATGCGGGCTCCACTGGGGACCGGACCGGAAACAGGTGCGGGATGCCCGCCCGGAAACGATCATCGGGGAATGTGAAGAGTCGCTCCGCCGACTGGAGACAGATCACATTGATCTGTTCTACCTGCACGCGTCCGATCCACAGGTCCCCGTCGCCGAATCAGCGGGAGCGTTTGTCGAATTGCAGCAGGCAGGAAAAATTCGCTACGTCGGGGCTTCCAACTTCACGTCACTGGAAGAATACGAAGTCTTCCATTCGGTCTGTCCGCTGACGGCCGTGCAGCCGCCGTACAACATGCTGCAGCGTGACATTGAGACAGACCTGTTGCCATGGTGCTGCGAACAGACCATTTCGACGGCGATTTACTGGCCGTTGATGAAAGGATTTCTCGCCGGAAAACTGCGGCGGGATCATGTCTGGGATCCGCGTGACGGGCGTCAGAAGTACCCCATTTTCTCTGGCGTTGAATGGGACAAAACGCACGATTTCCTGGACGAGTTACGGGAAATTGCCACAGATGCAGGTCTGACCGTTGCGGAACTGGCGATTGCCTGGACGATTCACCAACCGGGGATCACGACGGCACTCTGCGGTGCCAAACGCCCGGATCAGATTCGTGAAACCGCCGCCGCCATGAACGTCCAGCTGACTGCAGAGCAGCTGGAACGCTGCCAGACCGCGATTCAACGACGCGGCCCTGTTTCCAATCGCCCCGCCGTGCCGCCGACATCCTCCACAGACAGCTCTGCCTCTCGAAAGAAATCGGGAGTCTGACACCATCCATTCGGAGATGTTCAGAACGCCGGTTCGCCGGTTCAATGATTGAAGACAAACTCACGGCTTGAAAGCAGCGCCCAGAATAAGTCTTCCACAACAAGTTTCTGCTCCTCCAGGGGTGCGTCACGCAGCTGAGTGACAAATGCGTCCCGTTCTTTGGTCGTCGGGTATCGGGACAGGCAGATCAGATAACTCTCATCCACCAGCGTTTCTGCCGCCATGCCATTCTGAAGTTGAGCCGCCAGTTCCGCTGGGGTCCCCGCCGGACTCGCCAGTTTCTCATTGATCGTCCCCCCATTCGACATGTGCAGCACCTGGACCATGCTCGGTTCATTCGACCGTTCACACTCACAGACGATGTTCCGCTGATTCCGCCCGAAGGTTTTCAGGAAGTAGGAATCGACCGCGGAATCATAAAGCTGCATCGCACGTGTTCCTGGCGGATAGAAATCGGTCTTCTGAAAATCGGCTCCGGGGAACGCGATCCGCTCGAATTTTGTCGGCACGTTCGTGGCGAGCACGACGGCATCATGGAGTGCTTCTGCGTTCAGGCGACGGGGAAAGTACCGGGAATAAAATCGCTGGTCCTTCTCGTTCCCGGCAACCGGAAGACTCGAACGCTGATACGACTCCGAACGAAGAATCTCCCTCATCAGGCTTTTGAGCTGAAACTTTTCCTGCACGACGAATTCTGCCGCGCGAGCGAGTAGAACCTCGTTGCTGGCCGGGTTCGAGACGCGCATGTCGTCGATCCCTTCGACCAGACCGACTCCCATGAAATTCGCCCAGACCCGATTCGTAATCGATCGGGCGAAGTACGGATTCTCCGGCGCCGTCAACCAGTTCGCGAGAACAATCCGGCGATCCGACGGGTCATCAAACGACACCGGCGCGGCATCCAGCGGTGACGGGGGTTGCGGCATCCCGGTCCGGGGTTGAACCAGTTCTCCCGAGTCGACGACGAACAGTGTCCGCAATCCGTCACCATTGCGGGGTTCTCCTCCCCAGCCCTTCGAACGGACACGCGAGAACAGATTCGCCATCGCGTAGTATTGATCGTTGGTCCATTTCTCGAGCGGGTGATTGTGACACTTCGCACAGGAGAGCGAGAGTCCCAGAAATGCCTGCGAAACATTCTCCGTCATCTCTTCCGGGGTTTGAAACAGGGCATAGAAATTGGTCGCCCCGTTCTCATGGCTGCTCCCGGTGGCCGTCAGAATTTCCCGGACCATCACATCCCAGGGGGTGTTGCTGGCGACATGCTGATGAATCCAGTCGTAATAGGCCTTGATCGCCGGGGGACGCAGCAGCGTGCCGTTCAGCATCAGAACGTCTGACCATTTGTAGGTCCAGTAATCGACAAACTCCGGACGTTCCAGCAGACGGTCAATCAGCAGGTCCCGTTTCCCGGCACTTCGGTCGGCCAGAAACTGCCGGATTTCCGCCGCGGTCGGCGGGAGACCGATCGTGTCCAGAAAGGCCCGGCGAATGAACGTCGCGTCATCACAAGAGGGTGACGGCGGCAGATTGAGACGCTGCAGCTCCCGATGGATTTCCTCATCGATGAAATTCCGGGATTTCAGCTGAGCATAAACCTCGGGTGACACCTGTCCGGGAAAGGGGACCGTCACCCGGGCCACGGCGATCCGGGACGAAAACCATCCGGTCACGGCTCCTTCACCGGGGCCGACCACGGTGACCAGTCCCTGCTGATTCACCTGGCAGACGGCATCGTTTGAAGAGGTCCATTTCACCCAATGGGAAACATCTTCCGTTCGTCCATCCGAGTAGCGGACGATCACCACCATCTGCTGGGTCGCCCCGGGAGCAAGCTGGGACCGCTCCGGAAGAATGTCGAGTGATTCGACCTGCGCATCCTGAGGCGTCGGAGCCGCTGCACCGCCGGCAATCCAGTCGGCAATGATCTGGTAATCCCGGGATTCCGGGTCAAACTTCAGTCCCCCTTTGTGCGGCAGTCCCCCGCTCGGCTTGGTGAGAATCAGACTGCTGGCCGGATTTTCGAGTTCCGTTCGGCGACCGCGATCCTGTTTCACAATGTTGAAACAGTCGGTTTCCGGATCATAGCCTCCCAGTGACAGCCGGAATCCTCCTTTGCCGGCCAATGCTCCATGACAGGCCCCCGTATTGCAGCCATGCTTCGAGAGAACCGGCAGGACATCATTGCGGAAGGTCCACTCACGGGGATATCCGGTTCCCGTCACGGTGACCTGAACGGAGGCCAGTTCGTCCCCCCGCCGGGCGGAAATCATCGCTTCCCCATTCCCCACGGCCGACAGAATGCCCGATTCCGACACCGTGACGACGGCGGGATCGCTGCTCGACCAGACAACTCCTTCTGTCAGCTGCTCTTTGAAAATCTCCTGCTGAACATGATGCAGGAGCAGTCGCTGAGACGATTCCCGACCATTCAGCGTGACGTTCACTGGCAGCAGCCGCAGGCTGGAATCCTCGCAAAATGCCGGATTCGCAACACAGAACCCGCACCAGACTGCGAGAATTGATGCTCGGATTCGCCTCATGAATGCCGTCTCATTTTGAAGTGTCTTTCCATCCCATTTCCGCCATCGCGACCCATTCCATCAATCGTCGCCAATGCAACCGCCAAAATCAACGGGACGGACAAAAAGGGGCACCAGAGGGGTATGAATTGCCACTCTGTTAAGATCAGCATGTTCCCGGAATCGTCAGGCTATCAATTGTCCCGGTAACTGCGATACTTTCTTTCGCCGACGGACAGTGAACTGGAGTGAAACCGAACGGACCATGACTGCAGAATCCAACACCCCCTATCTGGACCGGGAACTCAGCTGGCTGGAGTTCAACCAGCGGGTGCTGTACGAAGCCGGAGACGCGAAAGTCCCGCTGCTGGAACGCCTGAAGTTCCTCGCCATTTCCAGTTCGAATCTCGATGAGTTCTTTCGAGTACGGGTCGGGGCATTGACCACACTTGTCGAAGCGGGAACCACCCGTTCTGCTCCGTCCGGCCTAACTCCCCGGGAGCAACTGGAACAGGTTCAGGTTCGCATCCGGCAAATGGTCGCGGATCAGTACAAATGTTATCTGGAAGAACTGTCTCCCCAACTGGTCGAACAGGGAATTCACCGGCTCACGGCACCGCAGCTGAATACGACCCAGCGCCGATTGATCCGGCAGATCTTTGAACAGGAGCTGTTTTCGATTCTGACTCCAATGGCCATCGAAGAGGGAGTTCCCTTTCCGTTGCTGGCCAATCAGATGCTGAGCCTGTGCGTCCGTCTTCCGGCGGCAGAAGCCAACGAAGGAGAACCTGCTCCGTCCGGATCCCGGTATGCCGTGCTGCCGGTCGGGCGCGGTCTTCCACGTTTTGTGACAGTCCCTTCCGAGAAAGGGCTGTCCTACATGCATCTGGAAGATGTGCTGACTTTGTTCATCGACGAGTTCTTTCCCGGAGAAGAGGTCGAAGAAGTCGTCTCTTTCCGGATCACCCGGAATGCGGAAATTGAAGTTCAGGAACTGACTCCGTACGGACTGGCCTGGAATATGGCTGACGTGCTGCGGGCACGCACCTCGGCCGACTGTATTCGCCTGGAAATCGATCAGGTCGCCTCTCCGGAAATCCTGTCGTTTCTGGAAACGCAGCTCGACGTGACCGTCGATCAGATCATTGCCGTCCCCGGTCCGGTCGATCTCGGGGGATTTCTGGAACTGGCGACCCGGCGGGGATTCGAACATCTCCGGGATGAGCCCTGGCCGCCAATCAACTCGCCGCAGGTTCCGTCAGAAGAACTGATGTTCGACATCCTCTCGCAACGGGATGTGCTGCTGTACCACCCGTATGAAAGCTATGAGCCGATTGTCCGCCTGATCGAAGAAGCGGCCGACGATCCGGATGTCATCGCCATTAAGCAGACACTCTATCGGATCAGCCGGGACAGTCAGATCGTCAAAGCCCTGTTACGGGCCGTCGACAATGGAAAACACGTGACCGTGCTGCTCGAGCTGAAAGCCCGATTCGACGAAGAACGGAACCTGAAACAGGCAAAAGAACTGGAAGCCCGGGGAGCACAGGTCATCTACGGTGTGAAGGGTTTGAAAACCCATGCCAAGCTGTGCATTGTCGTACGGCGCGAACCTCACGGCATTCAGCGGTATCTGCATTTCGGAACCGGAAATTACAATGAAACGACGGCCCGGCTCTACAGTGATGCCTCGTTTCTGACAACGGATGAAGATCTGGGAGTGGACGCCCTCGCGTTCTTCAACGCCCTGGCCGGCTACTCTCAACCTCCCTACAGCTACCGGAAACTGTCGGCGGCTCCGTTGCGTCTGCGAGACTCGTTGAAAGAACTGATTGAAGCGGAAACCAGCCGGAAGAAAGACGGCGAAGATGCCCGCATCATTCTGAAACTGAACGCCATGACCGATACGAAACTCATTCAGGCGCTCTACGAAGCGTCACAGGCAGGAGTCGACATTCTGCTGAACATACGCGGAATCTGCTGCCTGAAACCGGGACTTCCCGGCCTGAGTGAAAACATTCGTGTCGTGAGTGTTGTCGACCGGTTTCTGGAGCATGCCCGGATTCTGTACTTCCACCATGGTGGTGACCCGAAACTGTTCATTTCGAGTGCGGACTGGATGACCCGCAATCTGGATCACCGGAAAGAACTGCTCGTTCCGATTGAATCAGAACCCTCCCGGCGAAGGCTGCAGGAGATTCTGGAAATCTATTTCCGTGACAACGTGAAAGCGTCAGAATTGAACCCGGACGGGACTTACCAGAGAATTCCGTCGGAAGACACCCCCGACGTCCGCAGCCAGGAAGATCTGTACCGGCAATGCCGGGAGAACGTCCGTCGCCTCGAACGCCGTCGCCGCACGGTGTTCGAACCGCATCGTCCAGACGAATAACCGCCGGATGAATGACCGGTTGGCGGATCTGACACGAACGCCCTTTTGAACATCCTTGACCGCAGCATGACAATGGACGAATTGAATCAATACACGCAGACCGTTGCCCGACAGGCGAAAGAGGCGTCACGCCGCCTGACGACTGTCCGTGGTGAACAGAAGAACCACTGGCTGAAAGCCTCCGCGGCCCTGCTGCGCCAGGAATCGGCAGCGATCATCGACGCCAACGGAAAAGATCTGGAACTGGCTCCGTCGTATGGACTCACCACTGCCGAAATCGACCGGCTGAAGTTGACCTCCGCCCGGATTGACGGGATCGCGTCAGCGCTGGAAGAAGTGATTGCCCTCCCGGACCCGATCGGCGAGATCATCTCCAGCAATGCCCGGCCGAACGGACTGATGGTCACGCAGGTCCGCGTTCCTCTCGGTGTCGTCTTCTTCATCTATGAATCGCGTCCCAACGTCACGGCCGACGCCGCGGCTCTGTGCGTGAAAAGTGGAAACGCCGTGATTCTGCGCGGGGGAAAAGAAGCCCTGCACAGCAATCTCGCCATCTATCGACTGCTGAAAAAGTCACTCGCCGGCAGCGGTCTCCCGGAACATGCGGTCCAACTGGTGGAGACAACGGACCGGGCGGCAGTCGGACAGTTCCTCAAGATGAACGAGTTCATCGACGTCACCATCCCCCGGGGAGGAAAGTCGCTGATTGAACGAGTGGCCAACGAAGCCACGATGCCGGTCATCAAACACTTCGACGGGGTCTGTCACGTCTATATCGACGAGTCCGCCGATCTCGACATGGCCGAGCAGATTCTTGTGAACAGCAAATGTTCCCGAACCGGTGTCTGCAATGCGGCGGAATCGTTTCTTGTTCACGCCGCAGTCGCTGACACCTTTCTTCCCCGAGCGGGCGCGGCCCTGCTGAAACAAGGAGTCGAAATTCGTGGAGACGAGGCGGTTCGTAAACAGATTCCTTCCGCAATGGCCGCGACGGAAGAAGATTACCGGACCGAATATCTCGACCTGAAAATCTCCGCGAAAGTGGTCCCGAACCTGGACGCGGCGATCGAACACATCAACCGTTACGGTTCGCATCACACCGAGTCGATCGTGACCCGAGATCTGCTGTCCGCACAACGGTTCACTCAGGAATGCGATTCGGCCGCCGTGATCGTGAACGCCAGCACCCGATTTAACGACGGCGGCGAATTCGGCCTCGGAGCCGAGATCGGGATCAGTACCGACAAGTTTCACGCCCGTGGTCCCTGCGGGTTGAAAGAGCTGACAAGCTACAAGTATGTCGCCTGGGGGAACGGGCAGGTGCGTGGCTGAGAAACGACCTTCCAGAACCGTTGAACCGGACAGAACCCCGATCCTCATCGGCGGTCTGCTGCTGCAATGGCTGACGATCGGGCTGTTCCTGCTGTTCGCCAGTGAACAGGAACTGGTCGCCGGAGCACTGGTCAGCCAGTCCACCTGGTTGTCGATCGTTCAATGGCTCGGAGGAACCATCAGTCAGGCTTCCGGCTCATTGATGGTTTCTGTTCCACTCGGATCTCTCGGACTCTGCGCGGCATTGCTCTGCCTGCTGATCAATTTTTCTCCCGGCATCGTACGCCGGCTCAGCGGAACACGATCCGGACCAGGTGACAAACTCTGTCACCAACTCTCAAACATTGTTCAGGCGAACTGCTTCTGGTCGCTCCCGATTGGAATCTGGTGTCTGCTCTGGATCGTCAACTTTCTGCTGCCAGGGATGGTGCTGTCACTCTGGCTGGTCCGTGCGGTTCCGATGACCGTCGCCCTGTCACTCGCCGGCTGGCTCTGGGAAGCCCTTCGCGTGCTTCTCCCGTCAAAGCAACCTGAAGCAGATCCCGGGAGCCGCATTCCTCGTCACAGCTGGATTGTCCTGTGTGCCGTCATGGCCGGGTATCTGCTGGTGTTCGTCCCGATGAACTTCGGTCTCTGGTTCAATCTTCAGATTCCACATGGAGACTCCTCCATGTACGAAGAACATCTCTGGAACACGCTGCACGGAAAAGGATTTCGCAGCTACCTGGATCAAGGTCTGTTCCTCGGTGAACATATTCAGGTGATTCACCTGCTGCTGTTGCCGTTGTACGCACTCTGGCCGTCCCATCTGCTGCTGGAATTCTGCGGGTCGGCCGCCATCGCAGTGAGTGCGATTCCGGTGTTTCTCCTGACGCGCCGATCTACCGAATCCAATGTCGCAGCCCTGTTTGTCGCCGCGGCGTTTCTTTGTTCATTCCCGGTGCAGTATCTCGACATTGCCGTCGACCTGAAAACATTTCGCCCGAGCGCGTTCGGCATTCCGATCATGCTGTTCGGATTGCTGGCCGCTGAACGAAAGCAATGGATCTGGATGTCATTCTGTTTCCTGCTTGCACTGGCGAGTCAGGAGGACTTTGCGATTGTCATTGCTCCGTTCGGGCTCTGGCTGGCGATCCGGGGCTGGCGCGAACAAAAGAGTGATTCGACATCCGGGGGGAACCGACGAATCGCGCTGGGGCTGACGATTGCGGTTCTGGCAACCGTGTATGTCTTCAGCGTTGTCAAAATTCTGATTCCCTGGTTCCGCTCCGGTGTTCCGGTGCATTACGTCAGCTATTTTGAAGCGTTCGGGAAAACTCCACTGGAAATCGTGACGAACCTGCTGTTCCGCCCCGATCTTGTCTGGCGGGAACTGGTCACGGCCGCGACGCTGGCTCTGTTTCTGGACCTGTTGATTCCGTTCGGCGCCCCGTTTCGGGCATGGAGTCGACTGCTGGTCGGAGTGCCGCTGTTCATCCTGCTGGCTGCCAATCAACTGACTCGTGACTATCCTGGTCCATTCCATCATTTCCACGCTCCGATTCTCCCGATCCTGGGCTGGGCGGCCTGTGCTGCCGTGGGACTCGGAAATATCTCGACCAGTGAGCGGGAACGAATTGTCCGGGAACGGGGACTCTGGGTCCTGTGCTGTGCCCTGACAACAGGACTCTTCTTCAGTGTCTCTCCACTCGGAATCAAGTTCTGGGATTCCGGCAGTGCGTTCTACTGGAAACGGCTGTATGTTCCCGACGAACGGGCGAAAGAATTTGCGAAAGTGCTGCCGCTGATTCCGACGGACGCCCGTGTCGCGTCGACCGACTTCGTCCACCCGCGTTTCACCCACTTCGAGCGCTCGTACGATTACAGCCAGTACGCGCGTCGCGTCGCCGACTGGGAAGACAAAGTCCCGGACGATACGGAATACATCGTGATTGATACCCGGCACCGCTACAGCGAGATTCAGCGGTTCGATCAGACCCGGGAATATCGAAACCAGCGTGATCAATGGGAAGAAGTTCCCGTTGAGACCGCAGGGTATTTCATCGTGCTGAAACGGGTGAAATTTCCTGAGCCGGCAGAACAGCATCACTGAACAGCATTACTGAGGCCGGCTCGCAGCACAGCAACTCTGTGTGCCCGTCTCTGTCTGTGTGCCCGTCGATGATCTCCGGCAAGAAAAATTCCCTGCCCATCAGACATCTGATGAGCAGGGAATGACCGATCCAACGGTGCTTCGAGATTACGATGGCTGATAGGCCATGTCATGTGCCCAGGGAGCCCGATACGGACGATCGGTCATGCTCTGGGCCTGTTCATCATCGAGGAACTTCTCAGCTTTCGGGTCCCATTTCACCCCGCGACCGAGTCGGGCCACGATGTTCCCGATATGGCAGACCGTGGCGGACCGATGACCGATTTCGACGTCGGCGACCGGGTTCTTACGGGTCTTGATGCAGTCGAGGAAGTCCTGCATATGGTTCTTGCTGCGATACAGCTGCACCGGCAATGCCGCGATGTTCTGTTCCAGAATCTCCGGAACGGTACAGCTGATCTTTCCCCGATTCACATCCAGTCGGGCTTTCTCTCCGATGATGGTCAGTCCCTGCGGAATCTCTTTGTCGAGCTGCCCGAGAATGACCGGCGTTCCGTCGGCATAGGTGTAGGTGATCCGGCAGGTCTCCGTCACTTCCGAAATGTTCGGCTGGTTGAAGGTCGCCACCCCCTCGGCAGCAATCGGTCCGGACTCATCCATCCCGAGTGCCCATTGGGCGATATCAAGATGATGTGCTCCGAAGTTGGTGATCTGTCCGCCGGAGTAATCCCACCAGAAACGGAAGTTGTAATGCACCCGTTTCTCGTTATACGGACGCAACGGCGCCGGGCCGAGCCACATGTCGTAATCCAGCACCGATGGGGGCGTCGAATCCGCCGGCAACGGACCTGGATAGTTCGACTTCGGAATTCCCACGAGAATCTTCTGGATCTTCCCGAGGGCTCCGTTCCGAACGAGCGTCGCCGCCTTCCAGAATTCTTCCCCGGAACGCTGCTGAGACCCGGTCTGGACCACGCGCTGATGTTTGCGGGCGGCATTCACCATCCGCCGGCCTTCATTGATCGTCAGCGACAGCGGCTTCTCGCAATAGACGTCTTTACCAGCCTGACAGCCGTGAATGGTCATCAGGGCGTGCCAGTGATCGGGAACGGTCACGATGATCGCATCGATGTCGTTGCGATCGAGAACTTTCCGGTAGTCTCCGTATTCGACCGGGTTCTGATTTTTTTCCGCAGCGGCTTTCATCGCGGCAGCGCGAACATCGGAATCGACATCACAGATCGCGGCCATGTTACAGCCTCGACCAATGAAGCCGTTCATGTTCCCTTTCCCCTGATTGCGCACACCGATGGCGGCCACCGTCAGGCGTTCATTTGCGCCGAAGCAGCGCTGGGGAAGAAGATACGGGGTAGCAAAAGCCGCAGTCGCGGCTTTCAGAAATTGACGACGATTGGCCTGAGGCATGACACACTCTCCATCAAACTGACAAAAATCGATTGACTCAACTCTGTGGGCTTGCCCGCATTGCCGTGAAAAATCCCACAATCTGGGTTCTTCCACAACCTTCACAATAACCACGGGCTCCCCCCCGTGCGACCGAAGATTGCGTGAACCGTTCCAAATCAGGGAATTTCCCACGTCGAATTCGATCTTTACCAGTTTGTAAAATTGACCATACACTGTCGAGGTGAGCAGGGATGCCTTTGGCGGCCTGCCCGATCAGCCAAAGGAGTTCTGGCGTGCAATCGCTGACCTGGTACGACATTCTGATTCTCGGCATCCTCATCTTCTTCACAATGCGAGGAGCCGTGAAGGGGGTCATTTTCCAGCTGGCGAGCCTGGCGGGGATTGTTCTCTGCTTTGTCTTCGCCAATGCGATCTCTCAGATCGCCGGCCCGTACGTTCATCTGGAACCGCCGCTGAACAACTGGGTCATCTTCGCCGCGTCCTACTTCGGCTTCACGATGATCTGCTACATGATCGCCCGGGCGATGAATGACTGGATCGAAAAAGCCAAACTCAAGGATTTTGACCGGCATCTCGGGGCGGTGTTCGGGTTCGTCAAAGGAGTGGCGCTGTCACTGGTGCTGACCTATTTTGTCGTCACCATGTCGGTCTCGGCGCGGGAAGCACTGAAGAACTCGTATACCGGCCGTTACGCAGCGATCATCATGGATAAACTGCATCCGGTGATGCCTGAGAAACTGCACGCCGCGATCGCCGACTATATTCACCTGCTGGATCAGGATGGACTGAATCTCGACGCACACCAGCACGATCACAATCAGACCAATCCGCTGGCAAACTCTCCGTTTGGCACTCCCGGGACGTTTCCGAATCTTCCCGTCCAGAATCCCAACGGCAACAACCCACTCCCGAATCCCTTACCGACCGGAACCAATGGGCAGACTCTCTGGGACCAGCTGAAAGGGGTCTTCACGTCCGAGTCGCAACGGGTCGTCAATGACGCGCTCCAGCAGGCAGACCCGCAGACGCGCCAGCAGATGGAGCAGGGACTACAACAGCTGATGCAGGGAATGACGCCACAGGAGCGGGAAGCCATTCAGCGTCAGATTACACAAGTCGGTGCGAACCAGTTGAAGCAGTATCTGGACACCCGACTGGGGACATTGACTCAACCGGTGAACCCGACTCCGCTGCCGAATGCGCCTCTGCAGAATCCTCCGTCCGCTGCCCAATTGATCGCCCAGAAGAAAACGCTGATGGCAGAAATTGCGGCGATCTATACGCCACAGCAGAACGTGCGACTCACCATCGAGCAGGACATTACATTTCGGACAGCCGGTGTTCCGGACCAGGTTGTTGTCGCGGCGTTGAACGACTGGAAAGCGGACCTGCAGGGAGTCCGTCCCGATCCGGATCCACAGACCACCGCCGAACTCCCTGTCGAGATCCGGCTCGTTCGTCAGCTGCAGTTCGCCGGGATCCGTCTGGAACAACTGGCACAGGATGTCCAGCAGCGATTGCGGGCCAGTCAGGCTCAACAGGGCGGAAACGGCAGCGCGCTGTAACCGGTTCGCCTCGACGCGATGGAACCGGCGCGACGGTCTCGACTGGAAATTGCCTTCTGCCGGATCTCAATTCAGGATTGGTTTCCTCTCGCCTCTCAGACTATCATGCGGTCAGATCACGTTTTGCGAGACGGAGTTCACTCTCAAGACATTCATCGTGATCACTCGGAAGTGGAGATCAGAACGCGCTGCCCGCTGGCCAGTCTGTTCGAAAACTGCTTTCGGCCGCCGGAACGCTCTCAGGATATTGCACCACGTGGAGGTGTCGGACATGTCAGTTCAGCGTCGTGGAAAGTGGAAACCGTTCGGGCTGGCTCTGGCCGTGTTCACACAATGTCTGCCTGCCGGTGTCGGGCACTCTCAAGAGCCCCAGAATCCCGGCAAGGCGTCCAGTCGTCTGCAGGGACTCGAGCTGCAACCGGGTGATGAGCCGTTACAGCCGTTCACTCCAAAGAATCCGGCACCAGAAAACGATCGGCAGAAGCGGGACGCGGCGGCCCTGTATATGAAGGGGCGCATCGAACAGGAGCAAGGGCGGTTCTCTGATGCACTGAAATCCTATCTGGCCGCTGTCGACCGGGACCCGAAAGCGATCGATGCCTACAAAGGGGCGCTTCCCATTCTGCTGCAACGGCAGGAAATCGACAAAGCCCGAACGCTGACATTGACCGCCGCTGAAAAGAATCCCACCGGGTTCGATCTTGTTGTCGCCATGGCGGCCGTCTTCGCCCGTCAGAGTCAATTATCTGAAGGGGTGAATCTCCTGCAGTCGGCACTGGCGATGCCCAACCTCAAACCTCAGTCGCTGCAGGATCTGTACCTGCGCCGCGACCTGGGGTTGTACCTGCGAATGCAGGGGAATTTCGCCAGGGCCGCAGAAGAGTACAAATATGTCTTCGACGCGATCCGGAATCCCGATCTGAGCAAAGAGATTCTTGAGAAAGTGCTGATCGACCCGGGCAAGCTCTACGATGATTTCGGCGACGTCTTCCTGAAGGCGGAGCAGCCGGAACTGGCCCTGCAGGCATTCGAAGAGGCCAACAAGTACCGGGAAGCCAAACCGGGAATCAACAGTTTCAATCTGGCCACCGTGTTTCGTCAGACGGGGAAACCGGAAAAAGCACTGGAAGAATTGCAGCATTACTTCGATGCCCAGATGCAGACGCGCGGGCGGGCGGCCTATGAACTGCTTGACGAACTGCTGGTGCAACTCAATCGTCAGGAGGAACTGATCCCCCGGCTGGAAGCACTTCAAAAACTCGACGGGCACAACGATTCCCTGCGATTCTTCCTGGCAGACCAGATTCTGAAATCCGGAGACCTGGACCGGGCCACCGCGCTCTACACCAACGGCCGGGACAAAGTCACCGATCCCCGGGCGCTCGTCGGGATGCTCTCGGTATACCGTCAGCAGAAGAACTCAGAAAAACTTCTGGAAGTCCTGACGCGGGCCTATTCCTCCGTTCCACGTGCCGATGACAAAGCCCTGCTGCAGCAGATGGCTCCCGACGTCCGCACGCTGGCCAGCCGGTTCGAAGAAGAGATTCAGGCACTGCTGGAAGACAAAGAGGCATTTACCGCACTGACGACTTACGCAAAGACGCTCGAAGATCTGGAAGCGGACGAGCCACGAATCGAGTTTGTGCAGGCGTACATTCTCGGCAAACTGGCCAGCGAAGCCGATCAGACCGCACAGGCGATGCACTTCTACAAGCTCGCCATCTCCATGCGAAATGATCCCCCGCCGATGCTCTACACGGAACTGGCCAGCCAGCTGATCGATTCTCAGCATTACGACGAAGCCGTTGGGATCCTGAACGAAGCCGTGGGGCATCCCTCTTCAACCTTGCAGCGGGAAAAGTGGCGGTTCCTGTATCTGCTGAGTTATGCCCATTCCTTCCAGGGAAAAACCGATCAGGCGCTGGAAGTGATTCACGAAGCCCAGAAACTGCAGCCGATTCCGATGATGCAGTACCAGGAAGCCTGGATTATTTACCATGCCCGGCGGTGGGATGACGCGCTGACTCTCTTCAACCAGATCATCACCAATCACCCGGAAGACAAAGACCTGATCACGAAGTGCCGGTTCCATATCTCGAACATCTACGTCGAGAAAGGGGACATGCCGCGCGGAGAGAAGGTTCTGGAAGATGTCCTCGCAGAATCTCCGGAGAATCCGCAGGCGAACAATGATCTGGGATATCTGTTTGCGGATCAGGGGAAAAATCTGGAACGGGCCGAGACGATGATTCGCAAAGCGCTCGCCGCTGAACCGGAAAATCACGCCTATCTCGACAGCCTGGGCTGGGTCCTCTATCAGCAGGGGAAATACGAAGAGGCCCTCGTTCCGCTCGAAGCCGCAGCCAAACGCAAGCAGGGAGAAGACAGCACCATCCTGGAGCATCTCGGGGATTGTCTGGAAAAACTCGGGCGACACGATGAAGCGGTCGACAACTGGCAACGGGGACTGAAATCCGAAGAAGCAAAATCCCAGCAAAGTGAAAAGGTCATCAAGTCACTTCGTGAAAAACTGAAACTCCCGGCCGCGGAATCTCCGACAACGGATCAACCTGCGGAAGCGAAATCCGCAGAGAAGTGACACTGCCTGCTGTGACACTGCCTGCTGTCGGCACACGCTCGAACGGGCTGCATTCGATCTGTCGGCGGGACCGGGGAATTCAGGGTTCGATCCAGTGGGATTCCCACCCGGAAGCGGTTCTCTGAAAGCATGCCCGCAGGTTTCCGAACGGTCGCAGCCAGAGCAGTTCACACTCCCGGACGGCCAGTTCCAGAACTCCAAACTGGCCTCGACCGGGCAAAGTCCCCTGTTCCGTCAACGGCCCCTGGCGGATCTCTTCCGCAAGATTCGTGCTGGGACCACTCGACGGGATCCCCGGAGCCCTCAGTCCCAGATAGTTGCGACGACTGGCCAGTGACACGGTTTGCCAGTGGTCATCGCACAGCGCATCATTCCGGTGAACAATTCCGGTCGCGGAAATCGTCACCTGCACCCGCGCCGTGAAATCGTAAGCCAGACCGCTGACAACGGCGCAGCGTTCGATCTGCTGAACTTTCGGGGATCGCAGATCTGTGTGGAGAAACAGGCGCCCCTCCACGGAATCCACGTGACGCAGAATCATCAGGCGCTGCCGGGGACCAGATTCCGTCCCCGTGGCGATCGCCAGATGAGACCAGGCATGACTGAGATCTCCCGCCGCGCAGGTCAGTTCCCGCCAGAGCCCGACGTTCAACTCGTCGAGCGTCTTCGTCTCGGGATTCCGCTGCAGAAACGACTCCGTCACGCGCCGGCCCCCTGGCGCATGACCTGTTCCACTTCCGCCAGCTGCTCCTGAGTGTTGACTCCCATGGCTTCCTGAATATCCAGCGTGCAGGCGGCCACGACGCGGTGCCCACTCTTTCTCAGGATCTCGGCGCAGTCGGTGAGATAGTATTCCCCCTGGGCATTCTCCGGCCGCACTTGTTGCAGGGCCTGAAAGAGGGCCGGTCCATCAAACGCGAAACACCCGGTGTTGATCTCGGTGATCTGCTGTTCTTCCGGAGTCGCGTCCCGCTGTTCGACGATCCGCAGAAATTCCCCCTGCTGATCCCGAACGATTCTCCCCAGACCGTGATTGTTCTCGGTCCGGGCCGTTCCCACGACACAGGCAGCCTGTTCTGTTCTGAGTGCCGTCAGCAGTCCGGCCAGCGAGCTTCCTTTCAGCAGCGGAGTATCCCCTGCCAGAATCAAGACTGGCCCCTGATGATCCCGAAGGAGTTCATGAGCACACATCACGGCATGCCCGGTCCCCAGCTGTTCCGCCTGCAACGCGAATTCGACGTCTGGATGGTGCCGGAGCGCCCCTTCCACCTGTTCGGCTTTGTGTCCGACGATCAGCACCAGACGGCGCGCCCCGGCCTGGCGTGCCGCATCCAGAACAGATTCGACCATCGGACGCCCGCAGGCCGGATGCAGAACCTTCGGGAGTTCGGACTGCATCCGCTTGCTTTTCCCCGCTGCAAGAATAATGGCCACAGATTCTGACACGTGTACTTCTCCACTCTGCCCATCGACAGGGCATCTGACTCGACGATTGACACCGTTCCCGCGACGAAGGGATTCACTTTAGTCGCTCTTCCCGGTCGCTGCGAGATCGGGACCTTTCGCCGATCCGGATTTACCGATTATCCCGACCAGACCTGTTGATCCGGAACAGAACAGGCGGAATCAGAATTCACCGGTCGGACCGGTCGAATTGTTCCATCTTTTCAGGCGGGCGGAACGATGCTGACAAGGAATCTCTCTGGAGAAGACGGAGAGAATTTGCGTCCCCTCACCTCCGCCGGGTACAGTGCAGGAGACCGTCAACCGGCTCTTGAGAGAAGTCCGGGCCGATTCCATAGTCAATGTTGAAGGATTCCTGCCGTGGGAAAGATGGGACTTGCAGGCGTTTCGCTGGTTGCCGCCGTTCCCGGAGGACTTTTGTTCGCCTTGCTGCTGATGGGGGCGATCAGCAATCTCGGAACGATGCCCACGATCATGAAGGCCGTGGCGATTCTGGTCATGGTCATCGGTCTGGCGATGGCTCTGTTTCCACTTTATCTGCTGGTCTGGTATCGCGGCAGCCGCGTCGTTCTGGCGAACGACAAGAAGCCCGCCCTGGCCGCCGCGGCCATCGGCGCCGCCGGCGGGGGAGCACTCGGTGAAGACTTCCTAGAGGACCTCAATCCCAGCTCTGATGAGATCCTGGCTGACCAGCGGGAAGATGACGTCTACGGAGAAACCGGCAGCTTCGACTCGACCGCCGATCTGGGAGCACTCGACGAATTCGACGAAAACGCGTCGCACGAATTCGAGGCCGTGGGGGAAATGGACTCCACGACCGACCTGTCCTCTCTCGACATCGAAACCGGCGACCCGCTGGAGACGACCGAGTTCACCGGTGACGATCTGCTGGAGTTCGCTGAAGCCGAAGAGTCTGGAAGCGAACACGATCTGCTGGCCAGCGACGGATTACAGGACGAATTCGACTTCGAATTCTTCGACGATGACGAGGAAAAGAAGTCGTAGTGGTGTGACCACTCTGTCCTGACAGGTTCCCGAACCTGGCCCGCAGGCTCGTTGGCCTGCTCAAACCGTGTTCTGTCACTCTGTCATGCCAGGTTTAAAGCTCCAGTAGTCTCCTGTCACAAGTTCAGAATTCGTATGCCACTGGCGGCTCCTCCGTCAGTTGCACACGTTTCAACCCGATGAAACGTGTGCAACGGTCTGGGAGTGTGGCAAACGGCTGATCCATCAGACCGGGAGCCCGTGAATGGCGAGGGAAATCGCCCCGAGCACTCCGGCGTCACTTCCCAGCTGGGTCGTCTCGATCCGGATATCATCGACCGGAAACAGTCGACCGACCCGGGCCCGTACATCCTCTTTGATTCGATCCAGCAGCAGATTGCCAAGCTTGGCGACTCCGCCGCCGATGACGATCATCTCGGGATGGATCGCCACGACGACGTTGGAAACGCCGATGGCGATATAGAACGCGGCATGCAGAATGGCCTGACGAACCGGTTCATCCTGATCGGCCACATGCCCCATCATTTCGACAGTGACATTCCCGGGATCTCCGTTCGCGGCCTTGTAGAGTGCCGGTGCCATTCCCACGAGCATCAGTCGGATCCCTTCCGAGGTGAGTGCCGTTCCGCTGGCCAGCGTTTCCAGACACCCGTGATTCCCGCAGCCGCAGAGTGGCCCCGTCGGATCGATTGTCTGATGCCCCAGCTCTCCGGCGGCTCCGAGTGGCCCGAGCCGGAGCTTCCCGTCGATCACCAGTCCGCCGCCGATCCCGGTTCCGATGGCCATGAAGACCATCGTGTTGACGCTCTTGCCGAGGCCGTACGTCATCTCCCCATAGGTTGCCATCCGGACGTCATTCAGCAGCCGAACCTCGCACCCGATCTGCGGCCCCAGCAGGGCCGCGACGGGCACGTTCTTCCAGTGAGACATCAGGTTCGGAAGATAACAGGCGATTCCGTTGTGAACGTCGACCAGCCCGGGAAGTCCCATTCCCAAGGCGGCCGGCTTTCCCCCCAGTTCGTCCGTCAGCTGCCGGGCGTAGTCCGCGATCCGCCCCAGGACCGCTTCCGGTCCCAGGTGCGATTCGGTTGGAATACTCCCCTGTTTCAGCACCGTTCCGCCGGCATTCGCCAGTGCGAATTTGATCGAGGTGCCACCGACATCCACTCCCACAAACAGATCAGACATTGTCTTTTGCCAGTTCACTTCGGACCCGTTCGAGCAGCGCTTTGGTTTTGCGGATCCCTTCGTATTCGTCCAGTTTGGATCCTTCGTACTCGATTCCGACGAACCCGGAGTACTCCGCATCCACGACGATCTTCATCATCCGCAGATAGTCAGTGTGCGTTTCGTTTCCGGCGTCGTCAAAGTCATGCGACTTGGCGCTGACGGCCTTGGCGAACGGCATCAGCTCCTCGACTCCCTGATAGCGGTCATAGTTCTCGGTCGCACTGACGCGGAAGTTTCCGAAGTCAGGCAGAGTTCCACAATGCGGGTGATCAACACGGCGCATCACGTCGGCCAGCCATTTTCCGTTGGAGGAGAGTCCCCCGTGGTTTTCGACGATCACGTTGAGATTGTGCTGTTCGGCGAACAGGGTCAATTGCATCAATCCGTCGGCGGCGAGTGACAGCTGCTCGTTGTAATCCCCTTCGCTGGCCGCGTTGACCCGGACGGAATGACAGCCCAGTTCGACAGCGGCTTCCACCCATTTCTTGTGATTGTCGACCGTCTTTTTACGCTGTTCCTCGTTCGGATCCCCGAGTCGCCCTTCGCCGTCGATCATGATCAGCAGGCTGCGCACACCATGGTCCGACGCCCGTTTCTTCATCTCCGCGAGATAGGCCGAGTCCTGGGCTTTGTCTTTGAAGAACTGATTGACGTATTCGACCGCCTCGATTCCGAATTCCTCTTTGGCGGTTTTCGCGAAATCGAGATGGTCCAGCTTTTTGCCGAACAGGGCCTTGTGCAGTGACCATTCCGCCACGGAAATCCTGAACAGGGGATTCGGTCGGGCCGCCAGAGTGATTTTCGGAAGACAGAATGCGGCGGCCCCGAGTGCGGTGGCTCCCAGAAACTGGCGGCGGCTGAATTGGGATGGCGTCATGATGTGAATTCCATGGAAGGTCAGAGTGAGGCCGATGTCCGTCGAAGGACAATCCGCTTCACCATCCTTCATCAGATCAAAAATGTCAAATCCCCTCCCGGCTCGCACCGGGTTGTTTCGTGACTTCCGCTACTTTATAGTGCGGTTTTCCTCGTGCTGCCCCGACGGGCTCCATGAAAATTTCTTCTCCCGGCGGTAGAGACAATGCGTTTTTCGCTCATCGATCAGATTACGGAACTGAAGCCGGGAGAGTCGATTCAGACCGTGAAGAACCTGTCCCTGGCGGAAGAATACCTGCAGGACCACTTCCCCGGTTTCCCCATTATGCCGGGAGTGCTGATGGTGGAATCACTGGTGCAGACCTGTGCCTGGCTGATGCGGGCGAGCGAAGAGTTTCAATACAGCACGGTCCTGCTGAAAGAAGCCAAGGCCGTCAAGTTCAACAGCTTTGTTTCGCCGGGAAAAACATTGACCCTCACGGCCAATGTGCTGAAAAAAGAGGGTCGACTCTGGACATTCAAGGCCAGCGGCCACGTGGGAGATTTGAATACGGTCAGTGCCCGATTGATTCTCGAGCAGTTCAATGTCGCCGACACACAGCCTCAAATGAAATTTGCTGACGACACTCAGCTGAAAAGCATGAAAGAACTGTTCGCCGTCCTGTATCCCGCCGGACAGACCGCCGCCGCTGCGGGGCAGTCTTGAGATCAGGAACGGTGCTGAGATCAGGGGCAGTGCTGAGTACAGTCTTGAGATCAGGGACGGTGCTGAGCTTGGGGTGGCCTCGGAGAGTTGGGATCCCCCTGAACAAGAATTTTCGAACAACGTCCGGCCCCCTGTCGCGAGAACGATCTTCTCGCGTCTCCGCCGGAGTGACTGATGCAGGTGGAAATCCACACTGCCCTGGAATTCACAAACTTAACTGGAGACGACTCAGATGAGCTTGAATGGACGGATCGCACTGGTGACGGGTGGAAGCCGGGGAATCGGCAAATCCGTGGTCGAAACGCTCGCTGCCAAGGGAGCGAAAGTCGCCTTCGTTTACCGCTCCAGCCAGGAATCCGCTGAAAAACTGGTTGCCGAGCTCGCCGCAAAAGGGTTCGAAACAATCGGCATTCAAGGAGACGTCGCCAGCAAGGCGGATGCCGACCGGATCATCGCCGAAGTGGTCGAGAAATGGGGCCGGGTGGACATTCTGGTGAACAACGCCGGGATCATTAAAGACGGTCTGCTCGCGGTCATGGATGAAGTCGCCTGGCAGTCGGTCATCAATACCAACCTGGGCAGCGTCTACAACTTCTGTCAGGGTGTCATGCGGCAGATGATGTCCCAGCGCTACGGCCGGATCATCAACATGTCCAGCGTGGCCGCCGAGTTCGGGAACCAGGGACAGGTGAACTACGCCGCCAGCAAAGGAGGAATTCAGGGGCTGACCCGGTGTCTCGCGACAGAAATCGGTCGACGCAATATCACCGTCAACGCCGTCGCCCCGGGATTCATTGAAACGGACATGACCGAAGCGGTCCGGAATGCCGCGGAAGGGGAAATCAAAAAGAAAGTCCCTCTGAAACGGCTCGGAAAGCCGGAAGACATCGCCAATGCGGTCGCTTTTCTCGCCAGTGAAGACGCTTCGTACATCACCGGACACGTCCTGGTTGTCGACGGCGGCCTAACACTTGGCGGATTCTAATCTTAAGAAAATTCCGATCTCCCAGAATCCCGGTCAGACCCCACTCCAGTTTTCCGAGTTATGGGGATTTTACAGATGGGTGAAGCGGGGAGACTCCGAAGTTTTCCCCCCTTTTTGGGGAGGTATCGTTCACCGATCCCCTTCCAGCCGATAAGATCATCAGCGTCTGCCGACAATGAAATGTGGAGTTTCCTGTCGGCAGCTGCCGCTTGATTGGGTCAGGCGATTCAGGGAAGGGTGTCGGCGTCATCGGGGCCGGGGCGCTCTGCGGCTTCTCCCCTGATGAAGAAGGGATTCGTGAAGGGACTCACCGTCTTTCGCGAGTCTTACCGGTTGGGTGACGACGGTGAGACCTGTTCTGACAACCGTTGTCTGAACAATACCACTACGGAGTTGAAGCAAACATGCCGAGTCAAGAAGAGATCTTTCAGAGTGTCCAGGAAGTTTTGGTGGAAGCCCTTGGGGTGGATGATGACGAAGTCACCCCGCAAGCGACTCTGATCGGCGACCTGGGAGCGGAATCCATCGATTTCCTCGACATCGTCTTCCGTCTCGAAAAAGCGTTCGACATCAAGATTCCCCGCGCAGAACTGTTCCCGGAAAATCTCGCATCCGCTGATGCCGGATTCGTCCAGGACGGCAAGCTGACCGCTGCCGGTCTCAGCGAGCTGAAGACCCGTCTGCCCTTCGCAAACGTCGCCAAGCTCGAAGCAGATCCCAAAGTCGAAAACATCCAGGATCTGTACACCGTCGAAATGATTGCCAAGTTCGTCGCAGCCAAGCTGTAATGAGACGCCTGTCATGAGACACATCGAGCGGTTTCGTCATTCCTGTGACGGACTGGCTCGTGGAAACCCCATGTTTCATCGAGGGAAAGACGTTCTTCGCGGCCACTGGAGAGACCAAACTGGTCGAGCCGGTGTCGCACCATCAGGCGCGACACTGCTGGCGGAATGACCTTGAATTGGCGGAAAAGAAGCTCCGTCAATTCAAGGGACTCGTCCGACGCCATTCGCATCCCTTCTTCCATGCCCTGACCTCTCTCAGGCTCCCGGATGCCGGCCGCTCCCGCAACTTGAGACACACTCCTTTCACACCGCTTCCGGACCGCGCTGCGCCGTTGCGAACCCGAAAACCGCGTTCACTGCAACCGCGTTCACTGCGACGGGAACGACATTTCGGGACAGAATTCCGAACCCGCGGAAGCCGTTCCCTCCCATCGACTGCGGTCCTCCATCTCCGGCAGATTCCTCCCTCTGCGGGAAGTCGAACCATTTTCTGACAGAAAGATCACGGCGAATGGGCAATTCCTGCCGGATCCCCCGTTTGAGATCGTCCAAATTCGCCGTTCCGGTGAAATCCCACTAACACACGCGGGAATCTTTAAGCATATTCCGCCCGCAACTGAAATTTCTGGCCGAAAGTCTCGCCCGGAGTCAGTTGGATTTCCGCATCGGTTACGGAACATGGACGGTTCAATGAAAGCTCCCCGGCTGAAGAAGCTCGCCCGGCTTCTGACAACACTGGCGGTCATTCCGCTGGCGATTCCCGGTCCGTTTACAGCACTGGGAGCCGAGCCGACATTGCGTCGGGGAAAAGCCGCCCCCTCCACCACCACTCCATCCAAGGCCGAAGCCCGCTGCAAACTGAACTTCTTCCGGAAGTCGTGGGATGAGGTTCTCCAGCAAGTGGCCGACGAAACCGGTTCCACACTCGTGATGCCGGAAACCCCTCCCGGGCAGTTCAGCCGGACCGACTTTGAAAAGCACACCCGTGAAGATGCCGTCCGCATTCTGAATCGGGACCTCGAGAAACTGGGATTCCGCCTGGTCGCGAAAGAATCGGTCCTCGAACTGATTTCCACCAAGAAGGACCAGCCGGAGTATCGCCGGCACGCCGTCCAGCCGGACCGCTCCGGTCAACCGGCACTGCCGCTGAATGCCGTGACCGCCGCTCCCGACAAAACGCCGGTGATTCCTCCTCAGCAGACCGTGATGCCGGCCAGCCACGAAACCCCGGCGGGGAACGAGATCACTCCGGCCACCAAGGCCGCTCCCCCGAAAGTCGTCAGCAGCACGATTCGTCCGGAACACCGACCGGCACTGGATCTCGCCAAACAGCTTCACGCCACTTTCAAGCAGCGCTCAAAACTCGAAAACGCCGGTCCGACCGGATTGCCGGCCTTCGTCGTCGAACATTTCGATCCGGTGATGATCGAAGCCAGGCAACCACTGTTCATCCTGGAGATCGACACCACCGGCAACCAACTGATTGTCACCGCTCCCGAGACCGTTCAGTCCGGAATCCAGCAGTTGATCAAACGACTGGATACCAATCCGCTCGGGGCGGAAGAGATGCCCAGACTGGTGGCCGGTTCCGGTCGCACGGCGGAACTCGGAGAAAAGCTGAGCGCCCCGCTGTCACTGATTGCCCAGGCGCGCGAAAAAGAAGGAACGGCTCCTCCACCGGAAGATGGTGAGAAGCCAACAGATCTTCCCCCGAGCCCCCCCGCTTCCGGTCTGCCGGGAGCCCCGTCCGGAGTTCCGGGAACGGCAGTTCCCTTGCCGGCATTACTTGGAAACCTGAAAGGGGACGTCTCAATCGAAGCCTTGAACGACCTCGACCTGCTCATCCTGAGAGGGAATGAAAAGGATGTCGAAGCGGTCATGCAGGTGATTCGCGCCATCGAGCAGATGGCCGTCGGCAGTCTGCCGGAAATTCATCTGCTGCGGTTGCAGTTTGTCGATTCCCAGTCGCTCTCGCAGCTGCTGAACGACGTCTACACCCGCATGACTGAACTGCGAACGAATAACGCTCAACAGAGCCAGGTGTCGGTCCGGGTGCTGCCAGTGGTCGTTCCGAATGCGGTTCTGGTCATGGCTCCGGCCAACGCCATCGAGGCGGTCCTGTCGCTCGCGGAAGAACTGGACCGGCCCGTCGATCCGACGCACGAAGTCCACATTTTCCGCCTGAAGTACGCCGTGGCGACATCGGTTTCGGAAATGTTGACCAACTTCTATACGCAGCCTCCCGTCGGTCTGGGAACCCGCATCAAGGTCTCCGCCGACTTCCGTTCCAACAGTATCGTCGTCCAGGCGAATCCCCGTGACATCTCCGAAATCGCAGAGTTCATCAAAGGAGTCGACACAGAACAGGCCAGTTCCGTCGCCCGGATGCAGATTTTCCCACTGAAGAGTGCCGTGGCACAGGAACTCTCCGACTTCATGAACAACGCCATTCAGGGAGTTCTCAATCCCGCCAGAATGACGACGACCGGAGCCGGAGGACAGGGTCAGGCGCAAGGAAACACCGCGAATCAGCAGGCGAAAGCCGCGGTGCTCGAGTTCCTCAAGGATGGTTCAACCGAACTGATCCGCTCCGGCCTGCTCAACGACATTCGTTTTAACGCTGATCCCCGGACGAACAGTCTGATGGTCACCGCGTCTGAACAAAGTATGCCGCTGGTGGAAGAACTCATCCGGATGCTGGATCGTCCCAGTACCGCGATCTCCGAAATCAAAGTCTTTCCGCTGCGGAATGCAGACGCCAGCAGTGCGGCGACACTGCTGCAGGAACTCTTCTCCACAACAGGTGGAACACAGGGAAATCAGCAGAACCGGACAAATCAGGGAGCACTCGGCATCGAGCTGGCCGGAGCCGTCGGATCAGGCAGCAACCTGATTCCGCTCCGCTTCTCCGTCGACTCCCGCACCAACAGCGTCGTCGCCATCGGCGGCGCGGATGCGCTGCGGATTGTCGAAGCGATTCTCTACAAACTCGACACGAACGACGCCCGGAACCGGCAGACCACCGTCATTAAACTGCGGAACAGCCCGGTGCAGGATGTCGCCACGGCGATCAACGAATTCCTGCAGGCACAGCGGGATCTGGCGACTCTGGATCCAGACCGGATCAGCACCAGTCAGCTCCTCGAACAGGAAATCATCGTCACCGCCGAACCGGTCACGAACAGCCTGCTGATCAGTGCCACACCGGCCTACTTCAAACAACTTGAGGAAATCGCGAAACGGCTCGATGCCGAACCGCCGCAGGTGGTCATTCAGGCCATGCTGGTGGAAGTCACGCTCGACAACACCGATGAATTCGGGGTCGAACTCGGACTCCAGGATCCGGTGCTCTTCGCCCGCAGTGCCATTTCCGATCTCGTCACGACGACGACCACCACCGCAGTTCCCGGAGTCGGGAACGTGCAGACGACCAACGTCATCTCACAGCAGGCCATCCCCGGATTCGCCTTCAACAACCAGCCACTCGGAAACAACAACAGCAACGGCGCCACCAACGGCACCGTCGGCGGACAGGGAATCTCCAACTTCGCCGTCGGACGAACCAACAACGATCTCGGTTATGGCGGGATGGTTCTCTCCGCCAGTTCTGAATCCGTCAGCGTCCTGATTCGGGCTCTGGCGACCCGTCGAACCGTTCGGGTTCTCAGCCGCCCACAAGTCATCGCTCTCGACAATCAGACGGCAGAAATTCAGGTCGGCCAGGTGGTTCCGGTTCCGATTGGAACCACCATTACGAACGGGATCGCACAGACCACCGTCGATCCGGATCCGGTCGGAATCATTCTCTCGGTCATTCCCCGAATCAGTCCTGAAGGGCAGATTGTCATGGAAGTCGCGGCCGAGAAGAGTGCCTATCCGAGTTTGACGACCGGCGTGCCGATCGCGACAGACGGCAATGGAAACATCGTCTACTCCCCGGTGAAGGAGATCACCACCGCCCGCACGACTGTGAAAGTGCCGGATGGCCAGACGGTCGTCGTCGGGGGCATGATCACCAAGAACGATCTGACGGAAGAGCGGAAAGTTCCCTGGCTGGGAGATCTGCCGGTGATCGGGAAAGCCTTCCGCTACGACGCCTTCAACCACAACCGCACGGAACTGCTGATCTTCCTGACTCCACGCATCGTCCACAACGACGGAGATATGGAGATGATCAAACAGGTCGAAGCCTCACGGCTCCACTTCTTCCAGGATGACGTGGAATCCGTTCATGGTCCGATCTTCGGGACTCCGGATTCCATGACACTCCCGATCGGCAACAGCCCAGCACTGGACCTGCTGCCTGTGGAACCGGTGGAAATTCCCGGAGAAGTTCCGGCCGTTCCCCCCGCTCATCTCCCCCCCCCGGCGACGACTCCCGACCTGATTCAGCCGATGAGTGCCCGTTCGATTGAAGAACCACCGAAACGGGGAATCAGGCGGCTCGGCGGCAAATAGCGCAAAGTCACGCACAGGATCTTTCGTTCCCCACAGGATGTGTGGCACGGTTTTGAACCCACCCCCCAGGATCGGCGGGCCCCTCGACATGTCACGGATGACCCCACGACACATTCTGCCCCTGCTGCTGATCGTGCTGATCTCGTCAGCCGGCTGCCAGCAGATGTTTTCCTGGCGACAGGCGAAACTCAATGCCTTGCCCGTCGCATCGGCCGAACACCCGGTCTATGAAGTGATCTGCCTGTGGGAACCAGGTGAAGGAACCGGAATGGATGGCCTTCCCTGCCGGGGATTCGTCGGCAAAATCATGTTCTTCGCTCACGGAATCGATCCCCCGGTCCGCGTAAACGGGGATGTGAAGATCTACGTGTTCGATGATCAGGGAACCGCCGAGGAACAGGAGAAGCCCGTCCACCAGTTCAACTTCGACGGGAGCGCCCTGCAGAACTTTCTCGTCGAATCCAATCTGGGCGCGGCGTACCAGTTGTTCATTCCCTATACCCGCCAGGGATACCATCGGGCCAATTGCTCAATCCGGGTGAAACTCACGACTCCGGATTCCAAGCCGGTCTATTCCAAGATGGGCTCCGTGATCCTCCCCGGCAGAGTGGCTCGCCAGCCGGAAAAGCCGGTGACGGAAGTTCCTCCGCAGAGAAATGACGGAATTCGACTGGTGTCACACGAAGAAGGAGATACCTCCTCTCATCGCGAGAACGATGTCGCATCGATTCCGGCCTCGCCCAGCAGCGACTCCGACAAAGCGCGACTTCTGTCCGTATTGAATCAATCGACTCAGGGGAAAGGACTTCAGGCATCTCCTCAGCCGCCGGCACTCCAGCCGCTTCCGGCGAACGCTGTGGCAGCGGAGAGTGCCCCGACACCCGACGGAGCCCCCGCACAATTACGATTGAAGCCCATCCCTCGACCGGGCCCCCCGCAATCAACAGAACAGTCCCCCCCGGTAAGCACTCCAGCGGCAGACCACCCACTCGAACAATCAACCCCGAGTCCCGCACCTCAGTCTTCCGCACCGCAGTCTCCCACATCTCCGTCTCCCGCTGCCGAATCGATGGCTCCAGCCGCCGCAGTTCACCCCTTGCTGGACGATTGAATCGACACTCGACGTTGGGTCCTTACTCCTGATATTTCATCCAGTTGCTGCATTTTCACGCGATCCGTCAACGAACTGATGGAAAAGTTCAGAACTCCGTGATGGACATGGGGTTCAATTCCGAGAGAATAGTGAGACTGCAATTCACGACTGGTTGCCGGAACCGTGCCATGACTCGACTTCTTTTTGGACTTCTGGTGATTGCCATCGCTCCCCTCGCCGGTGAGTGCCAGGCACAATCCTCACTGTTCGGCGGCAGCAGCGGAAACCTGACCACTGGACTGGGGGCCTCCTCCAACCAGAGTTCCGGGCGCGTCGGCAGCGGCGGCCTGGGAACAACCGGCAGCCGCTCCAGTTCCTCCTCATCCGGAGGCTCCATGTTCGGGAATTCCGGGGGAAGCGGTTCTGGTTCTGGAACCTCATCTCTGACGCAGTCCAATCTGAACGCCGGCGACGGCAGTGTCGCCGCCACCATTGGGCAGAATACCTTTGTCGGACGGGGTGAGAATTCCTCCCGCTTTGTCGGCAGCCGGAATTCGTCAACAACAACGAATGGACGGGGAGCCAACCAGATGTCTCTCCTGCAGAGCCTGGTGGGGAACAACGACTTCACCCAGAATTCCAATAACAGCAACGCGCAGACGCAGTCGATTACCCCGCAACTGCGTCTCGGATTTGCATTGCCGCCACTCCCGGCGGTTGAACTGCAGAGCACCGTCCAGTCACGACTCGTGGGCTTACCGGCCCTGGGACCACGCACCAACGGAGTCATTGCGAAAGCGGACCCGCAGGGCCTGGTCGTCCTGACAGGTTCGGTGCAATCCGAAGATGACCGCCTGCTCATGGAAACACTGGTCCGCATGGAACCGGGTGTCCGCTCGGTCCGCAATGAACTGGCCGTGCGATCCGCCCCGTAAACGAGATCGGATTCACAGGGATCTCTTCGCGCCGATCTCGCCTCGCTGCACACTTCACAGGAGCGATGACCCGCCGGTCATCGCTCCTGATTTCGTTTCCCCATAAGAAGTTCGGCGCCAATTCCAAAATTTGATCAGCAACGGAGTCGCCAGCACTCCGATGATTGCATACGATAAATCAGTCAGAACCAATCACTCGAGGGAAGCCGATCCTTCTCTCTGGTGGATATCAGGTTGCGGAATCGACACAACGGATCGACACAACGAGATCGACTTTGGGAGAAGACTTCGATGGTGCGTTTTGCGTGGAGTGCTGCTGTAGTGCTGGCACTGGGCAGTTCTGCCTGGGCGGCGGGATACGGTTCTCTGGAAGGTCAGGTCGTCCTGGACGGTGACGTCCCGGCCATCGCCCCGCTTGTGAAAAAAGGGGATGGGACCGTCAAAGACGCAGCGGCCTGCGCGATCGGTGATATCCCGAACGAAGCCCGCGCCATCGATCCGGAAACCAAGGGGATCGCCAATGTTGTCGTCTTCCTGCGCAAGGCTCCCAAAGACATCCATCCGGATCTGAAAGACAGCACTGTCAAAGAAGTGATCTTTGACCAGCAGCAATGCCGCTTCATCCCGCACACGCTGGTTGTCCGGACCGACCAGAAAGTGATCTGCAAATCCGACGACGATGTGTCACACAACGTCCACAGCAATCCGTTTCTGAACACGGCCGAAAACTTCATTGTGCTGCCGAAAGACCGTAAAGGGGTCGCCGTCGCCATGCCCAAGGCAGAAACCCTGCCAGTCAAAGTGCAGTGCGATATTCACCCGTGGATGATCGCCTGGTGGGTTGTCGTCGACCACCCGTATGTCGCCGTGACGGACGCACAGGGGAAATTCAAAATCGAAAACCTGCCGGAAGGGGAACACGAATTCCGCGTCTGGCATGAAGACGCCGGCTACGTCGAACGTAAGCTGATGGTCAACGTCAAAGAGGGTGAAACCACCAAACTGAAGACCATCAAAGTGGCACCGAAAGACCTCGACAAGAAGTAAGCTGCAACACACGTCTCAATGACCGTTTCCTCGTTTTTTCATTTGAAAAACGAGGGAATCAGTCCAAAGACGAAGTCACATTCAGAGCCACGAAAAGAGCGGCGTTTCTAATGAAGCGCCGCTCTTTTCTCGTTGAACCGACATCGGAATTCCCCAGGGAGAAGTGAGTTCCAACGCTGGCATCCTGCGCGCTCACGTCCTGTGGAATCCCGTATTGGCATTCACAATGAATCCAGGGAAAACTTCCCGGCACCTCACGGCAGATTGAAAGGATGCACCCACCAGGGCTCCATACGCAAATCGCAGGTCACATGCACCAGCGCGGCGAATGCAATCCACCAGAAGCAGCATTCCATTTCACGTCGAACGCCGGTGTTCCACGAACGGACAATCTCAAACCGGTTTTGCGAATTAAAACGTGGAATCCAGCGGGGAGTCGTTCGACAATACTCTTCATAGGTCGCTCCATGCCGTGCCAGCATGACCCGTTCTTCCAGCGGAACAACTCCCAGCAGATAGACAAGGACGACCGGAATCGCCAGCACCGTCATCGTCACGCTCTGCACCAGGCAGAGGAACCCGACGGCGATCAGAAACGTGCCGAGATACAGAGGATTCCGACAGAGTGCATAAGGGCCTGTGCGAACCACCTCTTTTGACTTTTTGCAGGAGATGGACATCACCGCCCACATCCGCAACATCATCCCGCCAAAGAGGGCAGCATATCCCACAAGATCAATCGTCTGGTCAGCAAACCCGTCAATTCGCAACAGGGGAGGCGAACACAAAGCAACAATAAATCCGCTCAACAGCAACACGGCGGTCAACTGCCGACGCCAGCGGTAGACGAAGAATTGCCCCACACTCAGTTCCTGCACCGCTTCTGTCATCGAACTCCCTTTCCTTCGCTCCCCGAAACACCCCGTACGCCGCAGGTCACATCAACCAACGGGCCCCGTCAATTCCTTCGTCTCGTTCGACATCCCGGAGACACGCTCACGGATCACCTCCATCGACGTCCCCCCACTGATGCACACCTGAACCCTAAACTGGACACGATCAATCAGTCAAGATGAATCGAATACCTACGCGATTCAGGCGAGCCCCGAGAAAATCCCGGATGTCGTGCCACAGGAAAAAACTCGCGAGAACTTCAAAAATCCGGGAATCCTGCCGCGAAATCCCCCCATTCGACGGGCTTCACGAAGATTTACGCCGGAAATCGCACCACAGTACGTTTGACAAAGAAGAATTCCCTAATTACCATCCTCCGTTTCCCACACCGGGCCTTAGCCCAAGGTGTCGGACCATAGAGGCGTAAGTTATTCAGGCAAAGGAAGTTGGCTCGTGGCTGCAAACGAACGAATCCGGATCCGGATGGAGGCTTTTGACCATGCCATCCTCGATCAGTCGGCAACTGACATTGTCGACACCGCCAAGCGGACGGGAGCCGTCGTACACGGACCAATTCCCCTGCCGACACGGATTGAACGGTACACCGTACTGCGAAGTCCGCACATTGATAAAAAATCTCGCGAGCAGTTCGAAATCCGGACTCACAAGCGGGTGATTGACATTGTCCAGCCAACCGGGAAAACGATCGACGCTTTGAACAAGCTCTCGCTGCCGGCTGGTGTTGACATCAAAATTAAAGCGTCCACATAGTTGCGAACTTGCTGATTTCGCAAAGGCGGATGCACTAGAGACTTGACAGCCCATTCATGGCTGTCAGGCGTTTTCAGGTCAACGTCAGGGATTTTCATTCCCGTTGACCCGCAAAACGGTCCGCAATGTGGGGTGCCAGATCAATTCGGCGGGTGACGATTCCGCCAGTCGGCTCTGGTGATTTTTAATAAACTTCGTGTCAGCGCACGCAGGCTAAATGAGGGGTCGAGCCATGCCCGTCGGGCTACTCGGAAAAAAAGTCGGAATGACGCAGATCTATGGTGAAGGGGGAGAAATCTTCCCAGTCACTGTGATTGAAGCTGGCCCCTGTGCTGTGCTTCAGATCAAGTCGGCAGACCGTGACGGCTACCAGGCCGTTCAGCTCGGCTTCGAAGACAAGCTGAGCCAGAAGGACCTGGAACGCGAACCGGAACAGCGAAACCGTCAGCGTGCCAATCGCGCGGAACGGGGACACGTTGCCAGCCTGAAAAGCAAGCGACAGAAACGCCTCGCCGAAGCAGGGCTCGACGCTCTGCCGAAGGCCAACTGCGAACCAAAACGATTCGTTCGGGAATTCCGCGTGGACGGGGAGCAGGTCTCCGTCGAAGTGGGTCAGGTTCTCAACGCCAGCCTGTTCGACGGCATCGACGCCGTCGACGTCATCGGGACCAGCAAAGGTCACGGAACGACTGGTGCGATGAAGCGGCACAACTTTGCCGGACAGGGAAATGCCCACGGGACAAAGAAGGTCCATCGGCGCGTTGGGGGTATCGGGGCCAACGCCATGAACCGCGGGACCAGCGGGATGATCAAAAAGGGAAAGCGAATGGCAGGACAGCATGGAAATGCCCGCTCCACCGTTCGCAATCTGAAGCTGATCAAAGTGGACACTGAGAACAACATGCTGCTCGTGAACGGGGCCATCCCCGGACCGAACGGCGGATACGTGATCATTCGAGTGGCGAAATAGGGTCGTGCGTTCTCCGGAGTTTGTAACGACACCGAATTTCGAACGACACACTGAAGAGACGGTTTCATGTCAGAAAGCACAACAGTTTCCGCACCGATCCGCGGAATGAATGGCCAGGACGTCGGCTCGTATGAGTTTGACGGAGCTGATCTTGCGGATCGCATCAGCAAGCAGCTGCTTCACGACGTTGTCGTGATGTACGAGAACAACCAGCGCCAGGGCTCGGTGAAAACCAAGACCCGCGGGGAAGTTGCCGGAAGCACAAAGAAGCTGTTTCGACAGAAGGGGACCGGGAACGCCCGAGTCGGAACCAAACGATCTCCAATCCGTCGTGGGGGTGGACACGCCTTCGCAAAACGGCCCAAAGACTGGAGCTACCGCCTTCCCAAGAAGGCCGTGCGCCTGGCAACCCGGATGGCGTTGCTGAGCAAGTTCCAGGACCAGGAAGCAACCGTTCTGGACTCGTTCGCACTCAGCGAAATCAAGACCAAGACCATTGCAGACCTGTTGAAGACGCTGGGCGTTTCCTCAGACTCGGTGTTGCTGGTCATTCCAGATTATGACAGCAACATCTGGTTGTCCGGTCGGAACATTGGCAACCTGTGGATTTCACCAGTCAAAGAACTGAACGCCTACCAGCTGCTTCACCAGAAGCGTCTGCTGATTACGCGGGAAGCGATCGACCAGGCTCGACAGGCAACACGCGAAGCCGTCACTGCTGGTTAAGCAACGACAGAGCCTCGAGGAGAACTATCGTGACAACAGAAACAAACGAAACGCCACGCGGCCTGCAGCTCGAACCTTATCAGGTCATCGTTCGCCCGCTGGTCACCGAAAAAGGCGTCCATCAGTCGGAAAAACTGAACGCCTACGCATTTCAGATTCACAACCAGGCGACCAAAGGGGACGTCAAAAAGGCTGTTGAACAGCTTTGGAACGTCCGGGTTGTCGAGGTTCGGACTCAAACCCGCAAAGGGAAGCCACGTCGCAGCCGTCTCCAGATGGGACGAACCGCGGACTGGAAGAAGGCGGTTGTTCAGCTGCACGAAGAAGATCGAATTTCGTTCTTCTAAGCTGAAAAGTTTCTGGCGGCACTCCTGCCAGGAACGATTGGACATTGAAGGCATTGGCTTCTCAAGACCACCGAAGAGTGTCAGGACATTGCGATGGGGATTCGATTCTACAAACCGGTCACGCCTGGACGCCGTGGGGCGTCGGTCAGTGATTTTGCGGAAATCACAGATCGCAAGAAGAGACCAGAGAAGAGCCTGACGGTTCGCCTGAAAAAGCACGGTGGACGAAACTTCCACGGGAAAATCACGTCTCGGCACATTGGCGGTGGATACCGCAAAATGTACCGGATGGTTGATTTCAAGCGTCGGATCGACGACGTTCCGATGACCGTCACACACATCGAATACGATCCCAACCGTTCAGCTCGTATTGCCCTCGTGGAATACACCTGTCCGGAAACCAACAAGTTGACGAAAGCCTACATTCTTGCCCCGAACGGGCTGAAAGCAGGCGACGTGGTCAGCAACGGCCCGAACGCCGAACCGAAGATGGGGAACTGCCTGCCACTGGAAAACATCCCGGCAGGAACGCAGATCCACAACATCGAGATGCAGCCAGGTCGCGGTGGACAGCTCGTCCGGAGTGCCGGGATCAGCGCTGTCATGAACGCCACAGACAAAGGTTGGGCACAGATCACCCTCCCCTCCGGCGAAGTGCGGCGACTTCCTTCGAAGTGCCGTGCGACGATCGGCGTTGTCGGAAACTCCGATCACCAGAACATTGTGATCGGTAAAGCGGGACGAAATCGGTGGAAGGGAATTCGACCACACGTCCGCGGAACCGCGATGAACCCCATCGCTCACCCGATGGGGGGGGGAGAAGGTCGTACCGCCGGGGGTCGTCACCCCTGTAGCCCGACCGGGAAACTCGCCAAAGGTGGTAACACCCGTAAGCGACGGAAATCATCGTCCAAAGCCATCATTCGCCGTCGGCGGTCACGCCGTAACGGTCTGAAGAAGATCTGAGCTAAGTTACGCTTGTCTTTGACTTGTTGGAAGTCCCTGGCAGGCAGTTGTTAGAGTCATCGGTGCAGTCTGTTTGTTGATCACGTTGAAAGTGGAGTACACACATGGGTCGGTCGCTGAAGAAGGGACCCTATGTCGACGAAAACCTGCTGAAGAAGATTTCGCGTCTCGATGAAACAGGTGCGAAACAGCAGATCAAGACATGGGCACGCCGATCGACGATTTCTCCCGAGTTCATCGGTCATACGTTTCTCGTCCATAACGGAAAAGCCCATATCCAGGTGTACGTCACTGAGGATATGGTTGGACACAAGCTCGGTGAGTTTGCTCCGACACGTACGTTCCGTGGACACGGAGCCAAGGGGAACCGGTAACGGTTCAATGAGTCAAATTTCTTGATCGCTGGCCTGTGGTCGCCGGCAAGATTTGTTGAGTGAGGAAGAAAATGTCAGCGGTCAAAGCGACTCATCGATTTGCACGAATTTCGGCAACAAAAGTCCGTCCGTTCGCCGACCTGATTCGTGGAATGTCGGTTGAGGAAGGTCTGAATGCTCTGAAGTACATTCCGAATCGAGGCGCACGCTTCCTCGAAAAGGTCCTCAAGAGCGCTGCGGCGAATGCAGAAGATCGGGGAGCTCGAAACGTCGACAATCTGCCGATCATCGACGCCCGCGTCGACGGCGGACCGATGTTCAAGCGAATTCAGCCTCGGTCCCGCGGACAGGCCTTCATGATTCGACGACGGTTCGCACATATTTCGGTCGCCATTGACGCCCCGGAAGTGGAATAGGAAACATTCGACAATTAACTGACGAGTGAGTTTATGGGACAGAAAACACATCCACTTGGCTTCCGAATCGGCATTACCGAAGACTGGCGCAGTCGTTGGTATGCCAGCAAGAAGGAATTCGGTGATCTGCTCGTCGAAGATCAGAAGATCCGACGATTCATCACCACCGAATACAAGTCGGCAGCGATTGAAAAAGTGGAAATCGAGCGGACACGGGATCAGGTCGTTGTCTACCTGCACTCCGCTCGGCCAGGGATCATCATCGGCCGTAAAGGCCAGGAAATTGACCGACTGAAAGCTCGACTGGAAGACCAGTTCGGACGCCGGATGGAAGTCAAGATCATCGAAATCAACAACCCGTTCAAACGGGCCCAGCTGGTCGCGGAAGACATCAGCCAGCAGCTCGCAAAACGGGGAAGCTTCCGACGAGCGATCAAGCGAACTCTTGATCAGGTCATGGAAGCCGGTGTCAACGGGGTGAAAGTGCAGCTTTCCGGCCGTCTGGGTGGGGCAGAAATGTCTCGCTGCGAAAAGGCGAGCCGGGGATCGATCCCCTTGTCGACGCTGCAGAGACGTGTGGATTATGGATTTGCGATCGCCAAAACGGCACAGGGTGTGATTGGCGTTAAGGTTTGGGTCGATTTAGGCGACTACGCAGACGAGGAGAATACCGATGGCTCTTATGCCGAAACGGGTCAAGCATCGAAAAAACCAAAGAGGTCGCATAAGAGGTAATGCCACGCGTGGCAATACCGTCGTCTTCGGCGAATTTGGTTTGCAGTCGTTGCAGCCTGGGCATATCAATGCCACGACGATTGAAGCCTGCCGAATTGCGGCCGCTCAGTACATCCGTGGATCGGGTGGAAAACTGTACATCCGAGTCTTCCCGGACAAGCCGGTCACGGCACGTCCTCTGGAAACTCGAATGGGTAAAGGAAAAGGGGAGCCGGATCGTTGGGTGGCTGTGGTGAAGCCCGGCACGGTCCTGTTCGAAATCGCTGGTGCAAACAAAGAAGCCGCTCGTGATTGTTTCAATCGCGTCGCGCATAAGCTTCCTGTGAAAGTGCGTCTCGTTGAGCGCACGCCGGGAACCTGATTTCTTTTTGCACTTCTGATCCGGAATTCTTTGTCCGTCACTGGAAAACTCAGTGCGGGACATTAAGATGTTCCGCTCTGAATTTCGGAATCGTCTCTCCCTGCTTTCGAGCCGGGATTTATTCAATATTGAACGAGTTTGAGTTGAGTCATGTCGAAAGCCAAAGAACTGCGTGAAATGAGCGAAGAGCAACTCACCTCAGAGTTGGCTCAAACTCAGAATGAGCTGTTTCGGCTGCGGATTCAGGCGTCGACAGAAAAGCTTGATGCTCCCAGCAACCTCCGCAAGCTGCGACGAACGATCGCCCGAATCAAAACCTTGATTCACGAGCGATCAGCAGCTGCAAAGTAGTTTAGCGTCAATTTTCAGGTTTCGCGACGTTGTGTGGATGACAGGCAGGTAGTTGTCAGATGCGTAAGACATTGGTTGGAACAGTTGTTAGTGATCGCAACGCCAAGACGCGTCGCGTGGACGTCAGCCGTGTCTATCAGCACACCAAGTACAAGAAGACGGTCCAGGGCCGTACTGTCTGTTACGTTCACGACGAAAAGAACGAATCAAAGGTCGGCGACACCGTGGAAATTGCGGAATGTCGTCCACGTTCAGCAACCAAGCGCTGGGAACTGGTTCGGGTTCTTTCGGCCTCGTCGGAAATCGAAAGCCAACTGGCTCGCGAAGATCGCGATGCCAAAGGGCGTGGAGAAGAAGGTGTGACGACCGCTGAGTGATGATGTCAGCGGTGGTTCAAACAGAAGTACATTTGCTTCAGATAGAGTAACGGAAACGGCGTCGTCATGATTCAGATGCAGACCATTATGGACGTTGCAGACAACACCGGTGCAAAGACGGTGCGCTGCATTCGAGTCCTCGGCGGAACGAAGCGGCGCACAGCTGGCCTGGGCGACATCGTTGTGGTGAGCATTCAGAAGTCAATCGCCGGGGCTCCGGAATCCTTTAAGTCCGGTCGCGTCACTCGCGGAGTGATTGTCCGCTGCCGTAAAGGCACCCGGCGCGAAGATGGCAGCTATATCCGTTTCGACAGCAACGCCATCGTGTTAGTAGACAACGACGGCAATCCGCGCGGAACTCGTATTTTCGGTGCAGTTGCCCGTGAACTGCGAGATCGTCGCTTCATGAAGATTATCAGCCTCGCAGCTGAGGTGGTGTAACGATGAAAATTAAACGAGGCGATCAGGTCGTTGTGATCACTGGCAGTGACCGCAGCAATTCCCCACGAAATGTTCAGCAGGTTCTCGCTGGCGGCGAAAAAGTCGTCGTTGAGGGTGTCAACCTGGTTTATAAGCACGTGAAACGCGGGCATCCCAAGAGTCCTCAGGGAGGACGCTTGCGGATGGAGAAACCCATCAAAAGTTCCAACATCATGTACTACTGTGGGACCTGTTCTCACGGTGTGCGACTTGGTGTCCGGTTCAAAGAGGATGGCAGCAAGGAACGGTTCTGCCGGAAGTGCAGCACCTCTGCCGGCCAGGTGAGCCCTCCCCGCCCTGCTCATGCTGCGAAGAAGTCTTGAGCGTTGATCAACACTGTTCGTAGTCCCGCGACACGCGGTCTCGAAGTGGAATAATGAAGGTTCGATGGTCATGCCCCGGTTACAGGACAAATATCGTTCAGAGATCGTTCCGAAACTCGCCAGCGAGTTAGGTCGATCGAATCCTCACAGCCTGCCACAGATCGAAAAGATCGTGATCAGCATGGGGGTTGGTAAGGCCATGCAGGATCAGAAAATTCTCGACGAAGCGATCGAGAACCTGGCTCAAATCTCCGGCCAGAAACCGTCTCCACGTGTGGCACGTAAATCGGTGGCCAACTTCAAACTCCGCGAAGGAGTTCGAATCGGAGCCTGCGTGACGCTGCGACGGCATCGGATGTACGAGTTTCTTGATCGACTGATCAACCTTGTCCTTCCTCGAGTGAGAGACTTCCGCGGAATCAACCCCAAAGCCTTCGACGGCCGAGGCAACTACAGCCTGGGGCTGAATGAACAGGTTGTCTTCCCGGAAATCAACGCGGATAAAGTCAAGAACATCCAGGGAATGAACATCGCCATCGTGACTTCAGCAAAAACAGACGACGAAGCGCGTCTGCTGCTGAAGGAGTTTGGAATGCCGTTCCGTGAAGGAAAAGGTCGGTAATCACCATGGCGACAAAAGCACAAGTTGCAAAATCTCACAAAGCTCCCAAGTTCAGCAGCCGAAAAGTTCGCCGCTGTGAACTGTGCGGTCGTCCGCGGGCGGTGTACCAGAAGTTCAAAGTCTGCCGAATCTGTTTTCGGAATCTCTGCTTGAACGGTCTGGTTCCAGGGGCAAAAAAGGCAAGCTGGTAACCTGACGCATGAAGGGAATTCCTTCTCCAGGTTGATTGGAATAATCGTACTATGATGACCGACCCGATTTCTGACATGCTGACGCGGATGCGGAACGCGATTTTGATCGAGCGCCCGTTCGTCGACGTTCCCCTTTCCCAGATCAAAGTGGGAATCGCAGAAGTTCTGCAGCGTGAAGGCTACATCTGGGATTTCGAGATCCTGGAAACGGAGCCGGCAAAGACCCTCCGCATCAACCTGAAGTACAGCGCCACCGGTGAACGGGTGATTCAGCGGTTGACCCGCGTGAGCAAACCTGGCCGACGGATCTATTGCGAGTCGCGCAAGCTTCCTGAAGTGTTGCAGGGGATGGGTGTCTGCATCCTGTCGACGAACCAGGGAATGCTCAGCAGTCGCGAAGCGAAGGCAAAGCACGTCGGTGGCGAGATTCTGTGCGAAGTTTGGTAACATTCGCGGCATCGCCCCTCCGGTATTGGTGGCATAGGGAAACAGTCGCCGTTCAGGCTTCTCATTGATAACGGCAGATAGAGTGAACAATGTCAAGAATTGGTAAAAAGCCGATCCCCGTGGCCGCAGGCGTCGAAGTGGCCGTTTCCGACCGATCCGTCAAGGTCAAGGGAAAGAACGGAGAGCTCGTTCACGAATGGCATCCAAATATCTCGGTGTCATGGAACGAAGGCGAACGGGAAATCCTCGTCACCCGACCAGATGATCAGCGACTGAATCGTGCGCTGCATGGGTTGACCCGTGCGTTGATCGCAAACATGGTCGCTGGCGTTCAGACCTTGTTCGAGCGTAAACTTGAAATTCAAGGTGTGGGTTATCAGGCGACGCTGGCAAACAACGTGTTGTCATTGCAGGTCGGATTTGCAAACACCGTGAAACTGCCATTGCCGGCTGGAGTTCAGGTTGAGCTCCCGTCCGCAACGATGGTGATTGTTCGCGGAGCAGATAAACATGCCGTTGGGCAATTCGCCGCGAATGTTCGTCGTGTTCGTCCGCCTGAGCCGTATAAAGGTAAAGGGATCCGGTACGTGGGCGAAGTGGTTCGCCGCAAGTCCGGAAAAGCATTCGGAAGTTAAGCGATTTCAAGCTGTTTGAAACGGCGAAGTTGCATTGGAAGATTTTAAGACCTTGAATTTCGTGTCGTCACTGTAAAAAGCGTTATCGCGGCAGTTCGATACAGGCAGGCAGGACAATGAAGACTCAGCAACGAATTGCGATTCGCCGGGACCGTCGGCGATTTCATGTGCGAAACAGAATTCGATCTGCTGGTCGAGTCCGTTTGTCCGTGTTCCGCAGCAATCTGCATATCTCGGCACAGATCATCGATGATGAATCTGGTCGGACGCTGGTTTCCGCCAGCACCACCGAAAAGAGTCTGGGTGGTGTCGGCAAGCCAAACGGGAATATTGCTGCCGCTCAGAAAATCGGTAAAGCGATTGCGGAACGTGCCCAGGCGGCAGGAATCAAACAGGTCGCTTTCGATCGTGGTTCCTACAGCTATCATGGACGAGTCGCCGCCCTGGCGACGGCAGCTCGTGAAGCGGGTCTCGAATTTTAATTTTCAGTTCAATTTGAAGTGTTTCAGGTAACAGGACGTCTGAGTCGCTGGATCGTACTCAATCGGTTTCGAGAGCGGACCCAACGGACAGTCAGACCCTGCAGGAGTGGCCCTCGTGGTGGCAGATAACGGACAAAGCGGCGGCGGCAAAAACCCGGAACGTGTTGTACAGATTCGACGCTGTGCATGCGTGGTCAAAGGGGGGCGTCGTTTCAGTTTTGCCGCTCTCGTTGTCGTTGGTGACGAGAACGGTCGCGTGGGCTACGGTTACGCAAAGGGAACAGAAGTTCCCATCGCTGTCGAAAAGGCCACCAAACAAGCGAACCGCCGGCTGAAACGTGTTTCGGTTCAGAACACAACAATTCCCCACCAGGTGATCGGTCGCTTTGGGGCATCCAAAGTGTTGTTGATGCCAGCGGCTCCCGGAACCGGGATCATTGCTGGTGCAACCGTTCGATCGGTTGTCGAGCTGGCTGGAATCAAAGACATCCTGTCCAAGAGCCGCGGTTCTGCCAACCCTGTGAATCTCGTCAAGGCGACCTTCGATGGTCTGGCCAAGCTGAGAACCCGTGAAGATATCGCTCGACTGCGTGGCGTGGAACTCTGATCGGCATTGGCGTCGATCAGCTGTCAGGTTCCATTTCAAATCGTCAGTCCTGTTTTTTAAATTTTCTACGAATGCTGTCCGCGATGCGTTCAGCATTCGTTTCTGTTGAATCGAGGCTGCCATGATCATCAATGATGTCCACCAGGGAATTGCGAAGAACAAGAAGCGGAAGCGGCTTGGACGCGGCCCGGGTTCAGGTCACGGCAAAACATCCGGACGTGGGCACAAAGGGGCCGGAAGCCGGCGGGGCTATTCCTCCCGGACCGGGTTTGCCGGGGGTCAGATGCCGTTGTTCCGTCTCGTCGCCAAGCGAGGATTCAACAACGCCGCATTTGCCGACAAAGTGCTGGCGATCAATATCTCCACATTGGAAAAGCACTTTTCCAATGGCGATGAGGTCAACCCGCAGACTCTCGCCGAGCGTGGACTCGCCAAAGCCCGTCACGATGTGATAAAAATCCTCGGCGACGGAGAACTGACGAAGAAGCTGGTTGTGAAAGCCGACCGGTTTTCGAAATCGGCAGTGGAAAAAATTCAAGCGGCCGGCGGAACTGCCATTGCACTGGAAGTGAAGGCAGACGAGCCAGCGACGGCTCACGAATAAGCTAAAGGATGATCGATGCTGTCTCGGATCAGGATGATTTTCGCTATCCCGGAACTTCGGCAGAAGTTCGTGATTACGCTGATCCTGCTGGCGGTGTACCGGATGGGGTTCTCAATCCCGCTTCCGTTCATCGATCAGGATGCAGTCAACGAGACATTTAAGAATCTGCAGAACCAGGGCATTGGCCAGGTGATGCAGGCGGTTGCTCTGCTTTCTGCTTCGAATCTTGGCAGTGCCACGATCTTCGGGCTGGGGATTATGCCGTACATTTCGGCATCCATTATCTTCCAGCTGCTGGGACAGGTCTATCCCCCGCTGGAACAGCTCCAGAAAGAAGGGGAAGCCGGTCGCAAGAAGATCAACGAGTACACCCGTTACGCCACCGTCTTCATCTGTCTGGGACAGAGCTATTTCTGGATCAGCATGCTGGCAGCGGGTCGTCTTGGCGGTCCAGTCGTCATTCCTGATTACAACACGTTCTTCTATCAGATCATTGCCACCATTACGATGACGGCAGGCACTCTCCTGCTGATGTGGATCGGTGAGCAGATCGATGAATACGGGGTTGGAAACGGAATCTCCCTGCTGATTATGGCGGGAATTCTGGCCCAGATGCCTGCAGCCGGTCTCGAGTTGCTTCGTCCTGCCTTCGAAAAGGGTGTCGGACTGGGAACTCCTGCCGGAATTGACAAACTGATGCCCCTGGCATTGCTCTTCGTTGCCGTCGTTGTGGGGGTGATTGCGATCACTCAGGCTCAACGCCGTATTCCGGTCCAGAGTGCCAAACACGTGCGGGGACGACGTGTGCTCGGCGGACAGATGCAGTTTCTCCCGTTGCGAGTGAATCAGGCGGGCGTGATGCCGATCATCTTCGCATCGAGTCTGCTGATGATCCCGGCCGCAATCGTGGCCTGGGTTCGCCCGATGCTGCCCCAGTATGAGATTCTTGTCGCTCTGGACAGTGCGTTCAGCGGTGGTCGTGGATTGATCTACAACCTGCTGTATATCGCATTGATCTACTTCTTCTGTTACTTCTGGACCAGCATCACCTTCAACCCGAAGGATATGGCGAACAACCTGAAGGACTACGGAAGTTTCGTCCCGGGATATCGGCCAGGCTCTCACACCGAGAAGTACCTTGACCAGGTGATGGTCCGAATCACTTATGTCGGTGCCGGATTCCTCGCACTGATCGCGATCATCCCGACGGTCATCGCGTCCAGTATGGATATTTCGTTCCTCGTGGCGAGCTTCTACGGGGGAACAGGACTGCTGATCGTGGTGTCTGTTGCTCTGGATCTCGTGCAGAAGATCGACAGCCATCTCGTCATGCGGAACAAACCGGGCCTCCTGGACTCGGAAGAGACCTGACCCGTTCTGCACACACATGTTGAATACGACCCGGCCGATGACGCCGGGTCGCTTCGTTTCCCTCCGGAGTTCAGGCGCGACATCATGCTGCAGTTGAAAAGCCCTCGCGAGATCCAGTTAATGCGCGAGGCCGGCAAACTCGTTGCAGAGGCTCATCAGCTGGCGAAATCCCTGATTCGACCGGGGGTGACCACCGCCGAAATTGACGCCGCTGTGGAGAAGCTCTTCGCCCAACATCAGGCGATCCCGCTGTTCAAGAATTTCCCCGGCAAGGTTCCTTTTCCGGCGGTGACCTGCATCAGCGTCAACGAAGAAGTGGTGCATGGAATTCCGGGTGAGCGGGTCCTCGAGCCAGGAGACATCGTCAGTGTCGATACAGGGTGCAAGCTGAACGGCTGGTGCGGGGATTCTGCCTGGACTTATCCCGTCGGTGACATCGACGAAGAGAGTGCCAGGCTGATGCAGGTGGGGCGAAACACGCTCAAGGCCGCAATCGACGGACTGGCGAACTTGTCACGCTGGTCGCAGATTGCCCGAAAGATGGAACTCACCACCAAACAGGGAGGGTGTTCAGTCGTTGACCAGTTCGTCGGCCACGGCATCGGGCGCTCAATGCATGAACCTCCGCAGGTTCCAAACTACTGGCACTCGAGCATGCGGACAGAAGATTTCCCGATCCAGCCCGGCCTGGTGCTTGCGATTGAACCCATGGTCAACGCCGGCAAGCCGGGAATCAAGATTTTACGTGATCACTGGACGGCCGTGACCGTTGACGGCAAGCGAAGCGTGCATTTCGAACACACGATTGCCGTCACGGACAACGGTCCGATTCTCCTGACCGCAGGAGTCGGCGAGCCGTTGTGAATCCGATGACCGATCTCCGGTGGCGATTGGCCCGGCGATCGGATTCTCCGCTGTTCACAGACAGATCTCACTCACTCTGTTCAGCGGACCTGTCGAAACCCTTTCGAACCGACCAGTCTGTTCAGTAGACTTGATGGGACATTTCTTCTCTGTCCGGCCGGATCACATCAGCAATTGAGGGTTCTCCACGATGGCGGGAAACGATTGGCTTTATGACTTCGTACACGATGGCACGATCGGAGCGGATCAGCTGGATGAAGCGCTGTCGATCTCGCGACGGCGGGGGAAAAATCCCGAAGACATTCTGATCGAAATGGGCTACATCGACGCGGAACTCGTGTCGGCAAAGAAGGCTCAGGCGTTCGGATTTGCGACGGTCGACCTGACGACCATGGAGATTCCCCACTCTCTGATCGCGCTCGTCTCCGAATCGGTCGCTCGCGAGAACAACTGCATTCCAGTCGAGTTTCAGGGGGAAAAGCTGATTGTCGCGGTCACCGACGCGATGAACCTGGAACTGCTCGACAAACTGCGGTTCATCCTGAACCGGGATGTGGAGTTGACCACCGCCAGCAAAGAATCGATCCAGGCGGCGATCAATCGTCACTACGGTCAGGGGGAAGGGGAATCTGTCGACTCCATGATCCAGGAGTTCACGGAAACCTCGATCGATTTTACAGATACGGAGATGAACGAGGCCGCGTCCTCCCTCAAGGAAGAGGAACGGTCGCCGATTGTCAAACTGGTCAATCTGATTTTCAATGAAGCGGTCAACATGCGGGCAAGCGATATTCATATCGAGCCCTTCGAAGACCGAATCCGGATCCGCTACCGAATCGACGGGCATCTCGTGGAACGGGACAGTCCGCCGCGGCGTCTTCTGGCGGCGCTGACATCCCGTATCAAAGTCATGGCCCGCATGGATATTGCGGAAAAACGACGCCCTCAGGACGGCCGCATCAAGACCCGTGCCGGTGGTAAGGAGATCGACTTACGGGTGAGTGTTCTTCCGTCGGCCTACGGTCAGGCCATCGTGCTCCGGATTCTGGACCGGGACAACATCAAAATCGGGATCCGGAATATGGGGTTCAGCGAAGAGAACTACCGACGATTCCACAGCGTCATCCGGCGCCCGAACGGGATCTTTCTGGTGACAGGCCCGACCGGTTCCGGCAAGACGACCACTCTGTACAGTGCCCTGGGTGAACTGAACCGCCCAGACCGCAAAATCATCACCGCAGAAGATCCGGTGGAATACTACCTGCCGGGGATCAACCAGGTGGAAGTGAAGCACAATATCGGTCTGGATTTTGCGCGAATCATCCGGGCGATGCTGCGACAGGCCCCCAACGTGATCCTTGTCGGAGAAATTCGCGATACGGAGACCGGGGAAATGGCAATCCAGGCATCTTTGACTGGACACTTGGTATTCAGTACACTCCATACGAACGATGCGCCCGGTGCTATTACACGCTTGATCGATATGGGTGTACAGCCATTTCTTGTCGCGTCGAGCCTCATGGCGGTGATGGCACAGCGGCTCATTCGAACGATTTGTCCGAAGTGCGGGGAACCGTATCAGCCTGATCCCACCGAGCTCGCCTACTTTGAATTGACACCTGATCAGATCGCCGAAGCGACGTTCAAGAAAGGGAAGGGCTGCAAGAATTGCCAGCAGACCGGCTTCCGCGGACGAAAGGCTGTCTTCGAACTGATGATGGTGAATTCCGCGATCCGTGATCAGGCGTTCAGAAGCGAACCTGCCCAGAATATCCGCCGAACGGCACGTCTCTACGGGATGAAAACTCTGGTGGAAGACGCTGTTGACAAAGCACTTATGGGCGTTTCCACACTGACGGAGGCCTACAAGCTCCGGAGTGGAGGCCACTGATCTCGTCGGAATGTCCGGCGGGGCCTCATGAACGGGAACGGACAACACGTTCGGTTCGCCAAAGACAAGCACCGTCCCCAGGCAGAGCCTCGCAATCAGACTGCCTGGTCGACGGTGATGATCTGAATCGTCCCCTACCCGAAAATGAGACTTCCCTCAACGGAGGGAACCAGACAAGACGTTCCGCCCCGGCCGCTGACCGCCAGCTGACGGCCGTGGCCGACCCCGCGCAGGGGATTCGTCGAATTGACGCGGATGTTCGGAACGGATTCGTCGTCCGTCTCCCCTGTTGCGATAATTTGATTTGACGACACGGCGATCTGCCGGGGCCGTCGCTCCCATTCTTTATTGAATTTCTCACTGACGTTTCTCGCGACAATTCGATTTCTCAAACGATTCCTGACACTCCGTACGAATTGACTTCTCAATTCTGCCCGGAGGTCATCTTCACAATCAAAACCACTGATCGTCCAAAACCGCTGATCGTCCGACCATTCGCAGAGTGATTTGCCGAGAAGGATCAAGATGGCCACTGTTCAGATTGACAAGCTGCTGGAAACCGTGGTTCGGGAGAAGGTGAGCGACCTTCATATTACCGCCGGCCAGCCTCCCGTTGTCCGTCTCAGCGGCCGCATGCAGCGTCTGGACACCAAGTCTCTCGAAGGGGAAGACTGCACCGCCCTGATGAAGAGCATCACGCCGGAACGAAACCAGCAGGAACTCCAGGAAAAAGGAGGAACCGACTTCGGGTTCGCTTTTGGTGACAAGGCTCGATTCCGCGTGGCGGTGTTCAAGCAGCGCGGCATGATCGGCATGGTGCTGCGGCGCGTGCCGAACGAGTTCCTCACATTCGAGCAACTCGGGCTGCCCCCCATCGTGGCCGATCTGATTACCCGGCCGCGCGGTCTGTTTCTGGTGACCGGTCCGACCGGTTCCGGAAAGACGACTTCGCTCGCCAGTATGATCAACTACATCAACGAGCACGACCAGCACCACATCATCACGCTCGAAGATCCGATCGAGTATTACCACCAGCATAAAAAATCGACGATCAATCAGCGGGAAATTGGAGTCGACGTTCCCAGCTTCCCCGAGGCCCTGAGACGGGCACTGCGTATGGACCCCGACATCATTCTGGTGGGGGAAATGCGAGACCTGGAAACCATTTCCTCGGCGATCACCGCGGCCGAAACCGGCCACGTGGTGTTCGGAACCCTGCACACGACCGGTGCTCAGGGAACCGTGGACCGTATCATCGACGTCTTCCCCACCAGCCAGCAGGAACAGATCCGAACCCAGCTGGCGAACGCGATCATCGGAATTCTGAGTCAGGCCCTTCTTCCCCGGAAGCCGAAAGGACTCGTCGCCGCTTATGAAATGCTCGTGGTCACGCCGGCCATCTCCAACCTGATTCGTGAAGCGAAAACCTTCCGTATCAATTCGTCGATCCAGACCGGACGAAAGTACGGGATGCAGCTGCTCGACGACGCGTTGTTCGATCTCTGGCGCAAGGGACTCTGCGAAGAGAAGGATGTCGTCACGAAATCGAACAACCCCGGCGAATTGAAAGCCCGGATCGCCAACGCCAAGAAAGGGATCCTCGAAGAGGAGGACGGAGAAGACGGGGACGACGACTGATCGGTCGCTGCGCCGGAAGCGCCGTCTCCCCAAGAGTTGTCACGTTCCTCGATTTCCAGTCCAGCACATCTGACAGGGTGTGCACTTCAACGGATCAGCTGTCATGGCCCAGCGTAAACTCGGACAAATTCTGGTCGACCTTGGTTACCTGACCGAGGACCAGCTCTGGGATGTGCTCGAGGAGCAGAAGCAGAGCCCCGGCGAAATCATCGGGCAGGTCGCCAAGCGGATGGGATTCGTCACCGAAGCCCAGATCACTGAAGCACTCGCCGAACAGTTTGGGATGCCGGTCGTCAACCTGGAAGAGACGAACGTCGCTCCCAAGGTGCTGGAACTCGTGCCGGAGACGATGGCCAGTGTCTACAAGATCATGCCCATTTCGCTGAAGGACAATGTCCTGACCGTCGCGATGGCAGATCCCCAGAATCTCGCCGCGCTCGACGATCTGCGAAACTTCCTGGGTTACGATGTGCGCGGGGCCGTCTCCTCCCTGGCGGAAGTCGAAGCAGCGATCAGCCGGCACTATGCCCATCGCACCGAAGATGACATGGAAGGGCTGATGGGGGAGCTGGAAAACCTGGAGACAGGGACCAAAACCCTGAACCAGGCCAGTGGCCCGATCGAGATCGGTGCGGACGACGAAATCGCCAGTTCCCACCCGATCCGCAAGCTGCTCAACATGGTGATTCTGCTCGCCATTAAAGATCAGGCGAGCGACATTCACTTCGAGCCGTTTGAAGATGAATTCAAAATCCGGGTGCGGGCCGACGGGGTGCTGTATGAAATGGTTCCCCCTCCGCGACACCTGGCAGCGGCCATCGTCAGCCGTATCAAAGTCATGGCGAACCTGGACATCGCCGAACGTCGTCTCCCGCAGGACGGTCGTATTGAACTGAACGTCGGCGGAAACTCCGTCGACTTACGGGTGAGCGTCTTGCCGACCATGTTCGGTGAAGCCGTGGTCATGCGGGTGCTGGACCGGACCGTGGTTCAGCTGAGTCTGGACCGCATCGGGATGGACCCGCAACTGCTGTCTGATTTCCGCGAGATCATCCAGCGCCCCAACGGCATCGTGCTGGTGACCGGCCCGACCGGATCCGGAAAGACGACGACACTGTATTCTGCGCTGAACGAGTTGAACGAGATCACATCGAAGATCATCACCACGGAAGACCCGATCGAGTACAACATCGACGGGTTGATTCAGGTGCCAATTAACGCCGACATCGACGTGACCTTCGCCAAGGCATTGCGTGCGATCCTGCGTCACGATCCGGACAAAATTCTGGTCGGAGAAATTCGAGACTTCGAAACTGCTGAAATCGCGGTTCAGAGTTCTCTCACCGGTCACCTCGTGTTCTCGACACTGCACACGAACGACGCCCCTTCCGCTGTGACACGACTCCGCGACATGGGGATTCAGCCGTTCTTGATCACCGCCACCGTCGAAGCCGTGCTCGCCCAGCGACTGGTGCGTCGGATCTGCGTCGAATGCCGCACCGAGTTCGAGCCCAGCGATGACCTGTTAATGGAACTGCAGCTGCCTCTCGATCAGGCGCGGCGCTATAAATTTTATTACGGCAAAGGCTGTCAGCGGTGTAATAACTCCGGCTACAAGGGACGAACCGGAATCTATGAACTGCTGCGGGTGAATGATGACATCCGGGACATGATTTCCTCGGATAAATCCGTGGACGAAATGCGGGAACTCGCCCGCAGTCAGGGCATGACCACGCTCCGGGAAGCCGGTCTGAAACTGATCTTCGATGGCGTCACCACCATCGACGAAATCGTCCGGGAAACCGTCATGGATGACATCGACTGACGTTGAAAGCACACACAGCCTGTCGTTTCAGAGTTCACATCCCAAGAATCACGTTACGGTACTGACGTTCGCGAACACGGAGCTTGAACATGCCGGTCTTCCAATATGAAGCGATGGACAACACCGGGCTCGAGATCAAGGAATCGATCGAAGCACCGTCCGAAGCCGATGCCCAGCAGATGATCCGCGAGAAGGGATTCTTCGTGACAAAAATCACGGAGAAAACCCAGCGGAAGAAAAAAGACGACAAGACCAAGGCCAACGCCAAGCAGACGGCCGGTCCCAAGAAAAAACAGACCTTCACCATCGGCGGTGTCAGCGCCAAGAAGCTGACGACCTTCACCCGACAGCTTTCAACCCTGCAGGATGCCGGTCTGCCGATTCTCCGCAGTCTGAGAATCCTGGAAGGTCAGAATAAACCCGGCGCTCTCAAAAACGCGCTGATGGGAGTCATTGAAGACGTCGAATCCGGAAACACACTGTCCGAAGCGATGGCCAAACAGCCGAAAGCCTTCGACAACCTGTACGTGAACATGGTCAAAGCCGGAGAGGCCGGGGGAGCCCTCGAAGTCATTCTCCAGCGTCTCGCCGAGTTCAAAGAACGGGCACAAAGTCTGAAGCGAAAAGTTCAGGGAGCGATGATTTATCCCGTCGCGGTGATCTCCGTCGCCACCTGTATCGTCGGCTTCATTATGTATTACATCATTCCGAAGTTTAAGGCGATCTTTAATGACTTCGGAGTGGAACTCCCCGCCATGACCGTGGCCCTGATTACGGTCAGTGATAACGTCGTGAATTACTGGTTCCTCATCCCGGTGATTCCGCTCAGCATGGTAATCTTCTACAAGCTGATTAAGAAAAACAAAACCGGGGCGTATATTGTCGACAGAGTGCTTCTCAAAATCCCGTTACTCGGGATGATCATCTCGAAATCGACGGTCGCCAGAACCTGTCGAACACTCGGAACGCTCATCGCGTCGGGGGTGCCGATTCTGGAAGCCCTCTCCATCGCCCGCGATACCGCCGGAAACGAAGTCTTCCGCAAAGCGTTCGAACATATTCACTCGTCCATTCGGGAAGGGGAATCGATGGCGGTTCCACTCCGCGAAACCCGGATTGTCGATGACCTCGTCGTGAACATGGTCGACGTGGGAGAAGAAACCGGGGCCCTGGACAACATGCTGTACAAGGTCGCCGACGTTTACGACGAAGAAGTCTCCGTTCTCGTGGAAGGTCTCATCAACATGCTCGAACCACTCATGGTGGTGGTCCTGGGGTTGATCGTGGGCTTCATCGTGATCGCGTTGTTCATGCCGCTCGTGAAGCTGCTGAACGATCTGTCCTGATTTTTCGCCGCCAAGCCCGTCGCAGAACGATCTTCGACGGGTTCGGCACACAAACTGCTTTTATTTAGTTGACCAGCATTTCCAACCGGTTTCGAAGGAAAACAGAACAGCAGTCGGGCACAGAGATTCAAAGCAACACACCCCTGTGTCATTTTGAATCACATCGACAGCTGACTGAAAAAATCCGGGGAAACCGATTGGGCAGGACGCGGAGTTCTCCGCTCCTTCGGCCGTTCAGATTGAGGTTCCCATGCGGCACATTCGTCACAATTCCCCGAATCCCCAAAGCCCCGACCACCGCTCCGGCTTCAGCCTGATCGAACTGATCGTGGTGATCCTGGTCATCGCCATCCTCCTGGCCATGCTCCTCCCCGCCATTGGTAATATCCGGCGCACAGCTCGTTCAGCTCAAGTCGTTGTTGACATCAAAAACCTCGAAGCAGGGATCGCAAATTTCAAGTTGAAGTACGGAATCGAGCCGCCAAGCTCCTTTGTTATCTGCGAGCGAGCGAGCGATTGGACCAGTCCGCCGAGTGCGCTGGCATCAAAAATTCGGGAATCAACGGCGATCATCAGAGAATTATGGCCGGACTTCGATTTCACTTATTCCGCAGGCACGCCATCTGGAGGCACCGATTTTCCCGCAGCCGGGCAGTTGGACATCAACGGCAATAAAACGATTGATGATCCAATTGTCTTAAATGGCGCCGAGTGCCTCGTGTTTTTCTTAGGCGGTATCTGCGCGACTGCCCATGAAGAAAACAAAGACAATGTAAACCCAATCGTCGACTTCACGGGTACTCAACAACCTGAATCGAGAGAGATCAATGTTTGGGGACCAACCGGATTCTCAGCGAACCCACGGTTTCCATTCAAAAGGGGTGGTCAAAATCGTGTCGGCCCCTTCTTCGAATTCCCCTCCGATCGTCTGAAAAGCAACACCATTGCCAGCACTTCTGGCAGCGTCATGCCGACTTACATCGATCCACACCCGGGGCAAACCGCTCCGTACCTGTACGCGAGCAGTCGAAACGGAAGAGGCTATCCGATGAGGACGCCTGCCTCTGGAATCGACTCTGGGAATCCCGACTTCCTGCCAGTCTCGTTGATCACATACTACCAGCAAGGGACGATGCTCCCATATAGCCCCAAAGGGTTTCAAATTATCTCTCCGGGTGCAGATGGAATCTACGGGCCAGGTGGAAGCTACAAGTCTGGCCAGACTCTCTCCGGGAACCGCAACGAGGAACGGGACAACATTACGAACTTTTCCGGCGGCCCTCTTCAACCATAGTGTGAAATGACCAATCACTGCCGATCACTGTTCAAACGCCCCGGCCGTCTCGGTTTCACCATGATTGAAATCCTGGTGGTACTAGGAATTATTGGGCTGCTGGTGACGCTCCTGGTCACCGCCATGGCACCGTCGCTGGAGAACGCCCGCATTGCCGCGACAAAATCCATCATCGCACAAGTCGACCAGCAACTTCAGCGAAGGATGATGGCGTTCAATGCAATTGACGAAGATTTGCAGAAAGTGGCTGAAGCGGTTAAGGCCAATTGGCCCGCAGGCCCTTCTGTTCCTGTCATCAAAGTCCTCATCAAGGAGAACCGCTACTTGGCGGCTTTTCCGCAACGTGTGCAAGACTTGTTTGGAATGGATGGAGCAATCGGAGGAAGCAACCCCTTTACCGCCGATGCACCACTTTTGAACGTCGTTTGGAAAAATTACCTCGATGAAAACAAAGCTCCACTTTCGTCCCTCACAGACCTTGCACTCCCGCAGCACAGGGCTCGCATTTCCAGTTCGGAACTGATCTATCTCCAGCTGACTCAAGGAAATTCACTTGGAACAGAGACTTACTCTCTCGATGGAATCTCTTCGACATATATCACTGACGAAGACGGTGACGGACTCATGGAGATCCGTGATGCATGGGGGAACGAGCTCTGGTTTTACAACGCCCCGACCAGCCTGTTCCCGCGTGACTCGGACAATCGGATTCTCCTGAACCAAGGAGCCAGAATTCTGTTCTCTTCGATCCCTGGAGACAATGGCCAGGATACTGTTGAATCAGGGGAACTCTTCTTCGATCCATTCGACAAGTTGGGAAGAACCAGTAACTACATCGACACGAACAAACAGTTTTATCATCGCAACACCTATTTCTCATTTTTAATCGTCTCTGCAGGCCCAGACAGAAGCCACGGCCTGAGGGAACCCAATACCGAAGAAAATATTCCAGCACAATACTTACGGCTTGCTAGCCCGCTCTCACTTGACGAGCTATTCGACAACATCACCAACCGGCAACAGTAACAACCAATTTCAGGGGCAAGGCATGCGCTGGCCTTCCAAGACAATCTGTTCTCCCGCGCGGTCTGCGTTTACGCTGGTCGAGTTGCTGGTAGCGATGGGGATTTTCGTCATCCTGGCCTCTCTGACCGTTGGCGGATTTCGTTCAGCTTATGATTCCGATCGAGTCGGAGAAGCGGCCTCGACACTGCGAGCCGGTATCGAAGGCGCCCGTTCACGCGCGATCAAGTCCAAAGAAAAGCGGGGCCTGCGATTATTGCTCGACCCGCAGGACAACCGAATGGTTACCAGCATTGTTTACGTCGGCGAACCCGAAGTCGTCGAAGGGTATCTGCGGGTTGAGTATGACAATCGTGAGTCACCCGAACCCGGTCCTGCTGGTCAGCTCTGGCGAGTGTTCGCCGTCCCGGATCCGGATGCTCCTATGGAAAGTTATCAACTCTGGAAGCCCCTTTTTGAGCGCGGATTGCTGAGATTAAGTAGCCCGCAGTGTACGGTGGAGTTTGCGGGTAAGAGATATCAATTGGTTCGACGGAGTACACAAGGATCTCTTCCCGATGATTACGCATGGATCATCGATTCAGGCTTTGTCAACTCCACTCCAGCTCCGGATGAATCTCCGGAGTATGTCGATGATGACGATGACCTAGGAGGATATCGCCCCAATAACGCCGACCCGCAGGAAACATCAGGGAGCGGCTCCCCAATTGGCCTTCCTCGTGCCGTCGTATCGATGCCGATGAAATACAAACTGCACCTGCTTCCTGCAGTTCTGGAAGGAACAAATCCGGTCGCACTTCCAAGGAACACGTGCATCGATCTGGATGGCAGCAAAATTCCAGAGGCGTGGCGACCGGGGTCGACAGGCAGAAATTATGGGCCAATAGCCGGGTCTGAGGTTCTCCCAATGGACATCCTGTTCACGCCGAGAGGACAATTAGACCGAACTCTTGTCGCAGAGGGATTTCTGCATTTCCGGTTGGCGGATCGAAATGACGTTATGGCAGCACGAACAACTTCACCTGCGTCTGCGTTCTTACCCAACACTGGGGCCAGCCCAATTGTTGTGAAGAATCCCGAACATCCCGGAAAACTGGTGAGTCTGGTGACGCGAACCGGAGTTTTAAGGATTTCCAATGTCTTTGGCGAGGGGAGCACAAGTTCGCCACCGGATTATAACAATCAGTTATTCGATCTGACTGCCGGAGAGCGACCATTCGATTACGCAATCTATGGGCGGGAGGCGAAGCGATGAAACGGGCTTTGTTTCCAACTCGTCAGCAGCAGTGCCATGCGTTTGTCATGCCATCACGGATGGCCGGGGCGACACTGGTCGAAGTGCTGATGTCGCTGCTGATCATGAGCGTTGGCATCGTCTCGGTCTTCAGCCTGTTCCCGATCTCGATCGTCAGTTCCATTCGAGCGACCCAGCTGACGCATGGCAAGATCTTCAAAGACAATATCGCCGAACTGCTCTATACCGTTCCGGAACTCATGCGCCCCCCCGTGGGAGCTCCCTGGAATTCAGCAGTGTGGAAAGGAAACTGGAAGCCGTTCGAGCAATACGCTGTCGGTGACATCATCGTCCCCACTGCAGAGAATGGGAAGCTGTTTCCCTTTCCTTACTACGCATTGCGATGCCAGGAATCGACGGGGACTAATCGATCCGGAGCGACTCAACCTGACTGGAATCATTCGACATTTGGAAGTCTTCAAACTCCTCCTCTCTTATACGACTATGTCGACTCGGGGATTCGGTGGAAAGTCGTCAGAATGCCGAACTTCGTCGTCGATCCATTCGGCTTTTATCGAAGTTCCGTTGAAACACCAGAAGTCTTTGGGAACCGCGACCAGTTGGGTCAAACAAGCACCTATCTGGCACAGCTTCCCCGACGGACGCCAGGCCCTGTCGATAACGAAATCCTGATGGCGAGGTTGTTCTCCTCTCCGGACTCCTGGTCCGTCGTCTTCGAGGAGATTCCAACCACGGCTTCCGCGAATGGGTCGACGATCACCTTTCCTGCTTCCGTCGATGTGGGCTCGATTTCCAACGACAACAATTTCCCCTTCACCCGACTGATCCTCACGACCGCGGATGGAACGCAGTCCATTGTTCGCTACCCGACGGCAACAACCGGGGGAAACACCCTGACGGTGACAGAGCCACTGCCACAGGCTCCGTCCTTTGCAGGGCCTGCCCGACTGGAGACGTATTCGTCACGGTACAGCTGTTTAATAGCCGTTTCGAATACCCAGGAAGCCTCCGCCGCTGGCGGAGACGACATCAACCAGAAGGACTCCTTCCCTCCTCCGAAGGTGTCCGTCGCAGTCATCTTTAACCGACAACTGTCCAGCGATGCGGAGTATGCCTATACAGCAGCGTTCGGCACAGTCGAAAGTGATCAGATTATCTTGACCCTTTCGGCTTCCGAACCAGATCCGAATCTGAAGGTCGGAAACTACATCATGGATGCGAAGAACGCCCTGTTTTACCGCATCACCGCAGTGTCACGAACCTCAACGAATGCAACGGTCACTGTCAACCAACCGATCGAGAAAATGCACCAGCAGAGCACAGGTCTGGCGATCCTGATCCCTGGAATCGTCCACGTTTACAATCTCGAGGGTGTCGAATAAGGCGTCACGGTTCTTTCGTTGCTTCCATCCGTTCTCCAACACTGGCATCACGATGATTCACGGTTCACGACAATTCGGCTTCTCAGGCGATTCTCGACCACGGTCGGGTTTCACGCTTGTAGAAATGCTCGTCGCAACCGGACTGGTTGTGATGATCATGCTGATGTTCGCCCAGATTTATGGAACCGCAATCGGGACCATCACCGAACAGCGCGGCATGGGAGCGAACGACCAGAAATCGCGAATCCTCTCGACAATTCTGCAGAACGATCTGGCAAATATCACCTATCGCCAAACCACTCGCGAATATGGCACAGCGGCTGGAATCGTTCCGCTGTCGCCCGGAGATGAAGCGATTCTCGATCGGGATAATCAGCAGGGATACTTTTACCTTTCCGAGAACGACCCCGGAAACCCGACCGACGATGTCCTGCAGTTCACCGCAAAAGTTCAGGATAGCGACTTCGACAACTGGTTCGTCGGCAAGGCAGAATTCCTGGACATTGCATCTGGAAATGAACCCAATAAAGACGGCGGCCCGTCAAATGCTCCCGGACAATCTCGCTTTGCGGAGATTTCTTATTTCCTGAGGCAGGGAACCCTTTACCGTCGAGTGCTGCTGCTACGTGACGCCGGTGGCCAGGATGAACAACCGGGAACGAGCACCAGTGATCGCTATTTTGGTGCGGGACGGCAGAGCTACCCAACCACAGCTAGCTCAACCTCATTCTGGCGAGATTTTGATTACTCCGCAACGAGAGTTTATCTCGACGCCACGAATAGTTATCCCTGGTTTAATGGGAAGAGTTCGCTGGTGAATTTGCCGGAAGCGATCGATCGAAAGCCGATTGCCCTCCCCTGGAATCGTTTCGGACATTTGAACAGTAGTGAGACTGGCAATCCGAACCGTGGCCAACCACGAGAATACACAAACGAAACTCCAGGTTCAGGTGAGTTTATTGGCCGATTCATTCATGAAGAGACGGCACACCCCTTCGTGACTTATCCAGGAACCGCGGACAACGGAATTTTCGACCGGGCAATTCCATTAACCTTGAATGCCACCACAAAGACGATCAATGACAACGATGGAAATGCCGTTTCCGCGACCGAGCGTCTTGGCGAAGATGTCCTGATGACGAACGTCGAGTCATTTGACGTCGAGGTCTGGGAACCTGAGTTTGGTGGGTTTGTCCAATTAGGACATTCCGGCACCGGCGAGTTTTCGTCCTCCAGTCGGTCTAACCCCGGTTACGGGCCACGACAGTCTGGTTACAACAACATCTTTGATACCTGGCATCCGGACGTGAAATCAGGCAATCCAGCAAACTTCGTTCCTCCGCCATATCGGCCCGTCGTCAGCGGCACAACACTGACACAGTGGAGTGGCGATGACGGAACGACTATGACTTATCAGGTAGGTAATCGCGTTCTCATTCCGGCACTACAAACGGAAGGGGAATATAATGACAGCCTGTATTATGAAGTAATTGCAGTAAACGGGTCCCCGACAACCGATGTCGATGGAAACCGGGGAACAAATCGACCGGAATGGATTGCAGTACCAGGTGCGGTTGTTCAGGACAACGAACTTACCTGGCTGTGCGTTGACAATCGGGTCGGCCTGCAGGCGATTCGCATTACCATCCGTTACATCGATGTCCAGAGCCGGTTGCCGCGCCAGGTCACCGTGGTGCATTCGTTTATGAAGTCTCGTCCGAAATAGCGATTCCGCTGAAATCCCAGTCAACACGCATCCTCTCTGCTTGGCACTTTTCGGGCAATTGGAAGTGAAATTATGAAACATCACATCCAGCAGATTCACGAGCCTCATCACTCCCGCCGGGGGGGGGCCGTGATCATTGTCGTCATCTCTCTGCTGACAACCCTGGTCTTCCTGGGACTGTTCTTCTTCAACTGGACCAGCCAGGAAATCGCAAACGCCGAGTTGTTCGCTGATCCCGATCAGTCGGGAGCCCAACAAATCGACCCGAACCCGATCTTCGATCGTGCGGCCGAACAGCTCATCGTCGGAACCCGGGATGGTGACCACGCCAGTGCGCTCTGGGGAGGAATTCATTCGTTACTGGCCCACCAGATCGGCCGGATCGACGGAGATCTCAGACCGACCGACACCAATGTCGCGTCTGGCCGTGGAATCGTCATGGAAGTCGATGACGTGAATGATGACGGAGTGATCGATCCGCTAAATGGTGATACTGTCCGGTTTCGTTATGTGGATGCGACAGGTTCCATTGCGGATGATGTTCGTGATTATGATGATTTCAGAGTGAACTGGTCTTCTCTTACCGGAAACACCAATCCTCCAAGATTTCGACCGAACGTCGACTACACCTACCCGGACATTAACAACCTGTTTCTGGCTCATGATGAAACCGCCACGGTGATTCCCGGAACAACACGACGGGTTTACATTCCGTCATTCTTCCGCCCTCAGTTGTTCCCTGAATACCGCAGCACGGATGACTCAGAAAGTTATGCGAACCTGTACAACGATGTCGACAAGAAAACGCAAAGCCTGCGGCCGAACCGCGGGCATCGCTATTCAACACCAAATCCAGCCGGTGACGACCGTTATCTGACCTCTGCGACAACGGCATTTTCCGGTGACACAACCCGAACCCTGCAGCCGTTCCCATTTCCGGCTTCGGATGCCAACGGAAAGATGGGAATTTTTAACAATAAGGATTCGAACGCATTAGGTGAATACACTTTATTGGATGCCGATGTGGACGGTGACGGCACAGCCGATGCGATCTGGATCGATCTGGATCTGCCAATGATCCATCTGTCTGATGGAGCCCAGTTTGTCCCGCTGGCCAGTTTCAAGGTGATTGACGCCGATGGGTTAATCAACCTGAACGCACATGGCAATCTGCAAGGCTGGTTGAAAGCCAGTCGCACGCTCGACGGCACAGAACCGACCTCTGTCTCAAACCAAGGGATGTCAAGAAGTGAAGTGAACCCGCTCTGGTCGATGGGCGGTGACCTGAGTGGACTTTCACTCTCGGCGCGCGGGGACGCGTTGCGAAACATGGCCGACCGCTTCGGCTTCAATGCATCGACGACCACTCCCTCTCCCATCGAGCTGGCCAACATGGAGTGGTCGGCGTTACTCATGGGGTGGAATCCGCAAAACGTCAGTGGACAACCAACCTTGGGGCGTTATGGCGACCGACAGCAGTTACAGGCCAATCAAAGCTCTCCACGCGCAGGGATCATTGACGAAGATTTTGATGGTGACAACGCTGTCTTCGGAAAAAATCACACCTCACAAAGACTGCCGGGTCTGCCCATCCCAGGCTTCCGTCACCCGCTCTCAGCCATCGGAACGGGGATCGGCAACTTCATCAGTCCAGGCAACGGATACCTCACCCACAGTGGCTCGACCGGAGGAACACGGCAATTGGGGCAGCCCTTCTCAACTCCCGTACAATGGCCGCAATACGTCCAGTTTCTGGCATCAAACTATTACCCAGCCTCTTTAAATACATCCGCTCTGCCAGACGCACTCTTGAATGAGGAAGACGAGACGATTCTTGAGCAAGGTCATTATTACTACGGCACCCACGATTCCCCGTTCCCGGCCGCAGAAAACATGGCACTGCACCTGGGGAAGTCTGACTTACAGAATCTGCCGATCGACTCCAGAGTCCGAACACTTGCTTCTGCGAATTTTCAACACGCCGCAAATGCGGACGACATCCGTTCCCGATTCACAACGGATTCATGGGACCGCTTGGAATTCAACTACAGTTTCCCTAGCGGGCGTTCCTGGGAAATTGGTGCTGGTCATCCAGACTGGAATGGTTCAACAGGATTTCCTCCCTGGTACGGATCAACCACAACTCTGCAGCCTTTCCGACCAGAGCTTCGCCAGCTTTTTCGGACGGTGGCGGATGCAGAAAACCGCTTTGACAGCTACCGGAACAGTCCACGTCATCGCCTGACCCTGAACGGAATTCTGTCTAATGATCTGACTTTAGGTGGATCGCAAGCAAATGGAGCAAAAAATGCGTTTGAAAACGGAAGCCCGCGGTATCGCGAGCTCGTTCCGCATCCCACTTCATTTCCAGATCCCGACACAACTCCAGATACAAACGGCTATCTGACCACCGGAATGGTCCATGATGAACAGGCCCCCGGCGTTCCGTTCGATGTCATCACTTCAAATCCTTACGCTCAGGAATGGTGGGCACGTTACGATCGCCAGCGTCTTGCCCGTGACATTTATTGTCTGCTGTGGGTGCTGGGATCAGAAGGTGCGGCTCCAAATTCTGTTCAAGCCCGGGAAATGGCTCAATTTGCCGTGAATGTTGTTGACGCCATGGATCAGGATGACGTCATTACCCGCTTCGAATATGACCCCAACCTTGCCGATGGCTGGGACACAAATATCGCCAATCTCGGCGTTGTTTATGGCATCGAACATCAGCAACTGGTGTTCTCCGAATGGCTGCTGATCGAAACGAACGCAGAGAACTCAGGAGATGACTCCAATCGCACGCTGCACAATGACGAAGGAATTGAGGTTTCAAGCGTACGAAATGGACACCGGTTCCTGTATCTGGAACTACGGAATTCCAGCCCATATGAAGTCCCTCTCGACGACGAAACATGGCGGATTGCCAGATTCGATGGTGACACGCTTTACAATGCCGTTGAGTTTCGTGGTGACGGAAACAAAATCGTTGGACCGGGTGAAACGTTTCTCATCGGGTGCCATGATGGAAAGGTCGTCAACGGCGCAGGAAATCCGATTGGAAGTGCATTTTTCGCGAATGTTGACGGAAGCGCAACCGCCCCACTGCGTCCAATTATTCCATTCGTCGCAGATCCAGAAGAAGAGGAGATTGCAGAAGGGGATAAGAATTCCGCCCAGCCGCCTCCACTGATGGATCTCGATTTGACACACGAGAACCACGAAACTCTTCGACGATTTTCCGATCCAAATCGGACCTTGGTCGAACTCATGCCCAACGGTGTCTCCACCCGCGATGCATTTACACTGCGACTGCAGCGACGTAAAAACCTCAATGCTCGAGGTTCGGGTGAGAGCGAATGGATTGAAGTCGACCGGATCACTGTCAACCCCGTCGATTTTTCCACGCCCATCACACTGGGGGCGTCACCGTCCGGCGCAGCATTACGAGCGCAGCTGGAAAATCGCAAAAGCATGGAGCGTGCCCACCCATTCACATCGACAGCGTCGTCCAATAATGGAACGGCTGATCTCGTGAAACACTCGATGAAGTACCGTGGGGCTGCGAACGAAAATTCCGGTCCAGCCGATGCGGCAAACGACATCTGGACTGGAGGACCGTTCACTTATTGGCAGCCTCATTTCGATCGCAATTTTTCCTCCGTCATGGAATTGTTGTCGATCCCGCTGTACGGGAATCGCGACGCCGCTTCAACCGCGACCTTCGACGCTCCACGGGAAGGTGGCGTGGTTCGCAATCTTGTCACTGCAAACCAATTGTCTGGCCTGCGAACCGCTCAAGTCCGCTTCCTGAATCCATCCAATTCCTACCCTGCAGGGCATTATCTGCTGGATTCAGATGTCCCCCACTATGCAAACCGCTGGTACCGACTCCTTGAGTTTGTGGAGGTCAAGTCGCAAGATCAGTTGAGAATTGATCCGCAAACAGCTGTGGTGAGACGGACGCCAGGGAGAGTCAACCTGAATACGATCCGCCATGAGTCGGTTCTGGCAGGCTTGATCGACGATCCGCATCACATCAACCCGATCTCCAGAACTGACATGACGAACGATCTCGTCGAGTATTTCACCTGGCCTTCCGGCGTCACTCAAGGAACGGGACGCCATTGGTACCAGGAACACCGCCTGGCTCGTGATGGACGGGATTCGTTCATGATGCAGGCCGCACGGACACCGGATCCGGACGTATTAGAGTGGGGCAACATTCTCATTCCCGGAGGTTATGGAGCGAGACCGTTCCGGTCGCTGTCGTACCTGAATTCGTCTGAAACACTCATCGAAAATCTCGAGAGCACGATCTTGCGTCGACGCGATACCGTCAAATGGTTTGAGGACACCGAGGAGCGGTGGCACGGGCTTTATGAAGCACGGGCCAGCGACGATGTGGGCGTTGATGACGTTGATTATCACACGAAAAACCGGATTCTGGGGAAAATTGCCAACAATTCCACGACCAGAAGCCATGTGTTTTTTGTCTGGATCGGGTTGGATTTCTTCGAAGCTCATCGAAACGCCAATAACCACATCCAGATTGGTGCGAAAACGGATGACACCCGACTTCCTCAATTCCGGTTGTTCTGTGTGGTGGATATGTCTCGGTTGGAGGAGGCGTATAATCCGGTGACGGGGACGTTTGATTTCCGGAAATTCATTATCCACCGACAGTTATTGCCGTAAATTTTATGGAATTCATGCAATCAGGATCGAAAATTGCATGGAATTCAGGAGAATGGAAGAAGTTCGGCAGAAAACAGCCGGATGATTCTGTTTGCCTCTGGAAAACAGACCGGGTGAATCGAAACAGGGCACGACGGGGCCAGAGACCTGTTCTGTTTTGAATCAGTCTGCTCGTTATGACGTGGGTCTCGTCAGGATGGGAACTCGGTTCGGGTGACTCTTCTGAGTGACGATGGGGGGGAGCGACCTGGTGGGCCGGATGTCAGGCTGAAAAAATCTGAGATTCGATCTGAAGAATTTGTGACGAGAATTCGTTTTTACAAGAATACGGGAAAAGATCAGCACGGAATGAGACGGGGCGCGACCTGCGGCGAGTGGCTGCGGCGTGCGAATCACATCCGGGTTGAGCATTTTGAACAGTGGAGAAGATCATGAACGTACGCCTCGCTCAACACCGTGCCAAGCCGCAGCGTGGCGGCTTCACACTGATCGAACTGCTGGTGGTGATCTCGATCATCGGCGTGCTCGCCTCACTGATCCTGCCGGGGGTACAGAACGCCCGAGCGACCGCCCGCCGGATGCAGTGTCTGAACAACATGAGAAACGTCGGCGTCGCGATCCAGAACTATGCGACGAATAACAATGGCCAGCTACCACCGTTGGCGAAGGAAGAGGGTACAGCCGAAAACGCTTCAGCAACCCCTGCTGTTCCAGAAACCCGACGCGCTGTGCCATGGTCGGTTTATCTCTTACCTTACCTTGACCAAGCAGGTCTTTACGACATTATCCTTGACAACGATCAAGGTGGGCCGCTTGCCTTGAATAATGCCGCACCAAACCCACGCCACATTAACATCCCAGTTTACACCTGTGCCGACGATCCCCGCTCGGCGGCAAACGGCACGTTGAGTTTTGTCGCGAATGGTGGTTGGTACTTAGGTACTACCGTGCCGACGACGATCAATGCTGACACCGCCCACGGTGTTGTCACCACAGCAAACCTCTCCAGTTATGTTTCCAACTGGGCACTCCCAGCCGCAGCATCCGTGGTAGATGCACGCCGCTCTGTCGCAGCAACGGGCACCACTTTTCGTGATGGAATCCGAATGACTCAGGACCAGATCAAGGACGGTTCAAGCCAAACCCTTCTGCTGTCGGAAAACATCCAGGCAGGAAACTGGTACGATGTAACGACCGGTCATATTGCATTCGTAGCACCAGTTACCCGCACGGCTAACAATGGTAATGACGATGACTTCACTGACATCCCTGCAGCAAGTCGAATTAACGACAGTTTTGCGACAGCTTTGAGCGGCCAGGCACCCCGTCCATCCTCCTACCACACCCAAGTGGTGAATGTCATTTTTGCAGATGGCAGTGGACGAAATCTCTCACAGAGTATTAATCATGAGGTCTACCGTAAGCTGATCACATCCAGTGGAATGGCTGCGTTCCAAGAGCTTCCACTGAGCGGAAACTCCTTCTAACTCTGATTGAGTTCGGATCGTCCGTTTCTCAAACAGAACGGGCATGAAGAGTGATCTTCATGCCCGTTCTGTGTTTTGAACAATGCTGATTTCACATCGCTGTCAGAGGCATTGCAAGGTCTTTCTGCGATCTCTTTTCCGGTCTGCTACAGGACTCCTTTGGAGGAGGGGATGCCGGGTTGGCGGGGGTCGACCTGGATGGCGTGTCGCAGGGCTCGGGCGGTGGCTTTGAAGATCGCTTCCGAGATGTGGTGACTGTTGTGGCCGTGGTGCAGGACGACGTGCAGGTTCATCAGGGCGTTCGCCGCGACCGCCTGCCAGAAGACTTCCACGAGTTGCGTGTCGAACTCCCCGATTTTCTCCGTCGGGAATTTGAAGTTGTCGACGAACCAGTAACGGCCGCTCAAATCGAGGGCGGATGTGACGAGTGTGTCTTCCATCGGCAGCGACATCGAACCGTAGCGGATGATTCCGGCTTTGTCCCCGAGCGCCTGACGAATCGCCTGTCCCAGGACGATGCCGGTGTCTTCGACGGTGTGATGGGCATCCACATCCAGATCCCCGTCGCAATGGACCGTCAGATCAAACAGGCCATGCTTGGCGAACAGTGTCAGCATGTGATTGAAGAACCCGACGCCGGTCTGGATCTCCGACTGCCCGGTGCCGTCGAGGTTCAGGGTCAATGAGATTTTGGTTTCGCCGGTGGTCCGGGAGAGAGACGCAGTCCGTGAAGTGGTCATCGTGTCGCCAGTTTTCAAATGTCCGATGGACGGGATGTCAAAGAAGCGCGCGCAGGGTATCGAGCAGGGTGTCAATCTGGGGATCGGTTCCGATGGTGATCCGCAGCCCATCGAGCAAGCCGTCCGGATTCTCTTTCGTCGGCTCCTGCGCGGCAGGGAATTTCATATACCGAACCAGAATTTTCCGATCTTTCAGTTTCTGGTACAGGTCCGCATGGGCCTGCTGCGGGTGGGTACACCAGACGAAATTCGCCTGGCTCGGGATGACCTGAAATCCGAGTTCTGTCAAAGCGGTTTGCAGACGGGCGCGTGTCGCGAGAATTTTGCGGCGGTTCTCCAGCATCCAGGCCTGATCCCGGATGGCGGCTTCGGCGGCGGCCAAAGACAGGGCATCGCAGTTGTAGCTGTCTTTCACTTTCCTCATCCCGGCAATCAATTCGGGATGAGCGACCGCAAAACCGAATCGCAGGCCGGCCAGACTGTAGGATTTGCTGAGCGTACGGGTGACGACGATCTGACTGCCGACGTCCGACTTCAGCAGTTCCAATTGATGCGGCTGATCGGCGAAGTCCCCATAGGCTTCATCCAGCACCAGCACTCCTGACGGGGGGACCAGCGAGGTGATCGTCTCGTTGTCCCAGCGGTTTCCTGACGGAGAATTTGGATTCGGGACAAACAGCATTTTGGACTGGTCAATCAGCGGCTTATTCCGTTTGCGGTTCCAGCTCCAGTCCGCATTCAACTGCAGTCGGGCGTGCCGGGCTCCCTGAATCTCCGCGAGGGTTTCGTAGAGAATGTAACTGGGATACGGGTAAGAAATCAGGTCGTTCTTATCGGCGAAGGTCCGGACCAGAATCGTCAGATTTTCGTCGGACCCATTGGCCGGGAAAATCCAATCGGGATCCACCCCCAGAACCTCACCGGCCGCCCGACAGAAAGATCGGCCGAGTGGATCGGGGTAGACATGCAGCCGGTCTCTGGCGACCCGGGCCACGGCCTCGACGACATGCGGAGTCGGCAGGTAGGGATTCTCGTTGGTATTCAGTTTGACCCAGCCAGAATCCTGCGGTTGTTCTCCCGGAACATACCCATGCAGTTTGTCGACATCAGGGCGAAACAGAGACATCGCAGCCATCTTCAGTTGAAATAAAATTCGAACAATCCGTTCGTCCGCCAGCCGGTTCCGACCAGAATGTTACCGCACGGACACACCGGGATCGGTGGTGTTCGGAGCATTTCCCCCTCCGGATTCTCATCGTGGATGAAACGCAACGAATGGACCGATTCTGACAGGTTCCCGGGATGGGGACCAGTGTGCATCGACGGCCGGTTCCGACAGAAAGGAGGGGGAATCCGGTGAGACGCTCAGAGATCAAGACGTGCCCAGTAAAGCCGTTCCCGGTCACCCCGTCGGCGAAGATCCGTCAGCATCGCCTCGAGTGACGGTTTGACGTAATCCCGGAACACACTTTTCGAATTGACACTGACTTCACAGCGGTAATCGAAATTGAAGAACTCCGGGTTGAGCCAGAGCGTTGTCGCGGCGCCGGGGTGAGTCAGTACGATGCGGCACCCCACATCAGGACTTCCGGCGGTGACCCGTCCTTTGAACGTACGGAAAGCCGGCGCTCGGGGTTTGGGAGTATCCCATTCGAATGGGGGGAAACTCTGTTCGGAAATTCCACCGGCTTCGACCCAGTAGTAACGGTGGTCCGCACGCCGGACGGCACCGGCTTCGAACTCGGCAATTTTCTGCAGGGGAGCCCGACGCTGGAGATTCATCCAGTCGAAGAGACGCTCCTGCTCTTCGGCATAGGACTCGAATCCACGACTCTGATACTCGCAGCACAGCACGTTGTACCCCAGGCGCATCATATCGTTCAGGAACCAGGCGTTGCCGTCTCTGAGATTCCGGTCCCGCTCCCCGGAAATGATGTACCAGGCATCACCCGGGCCATTGCGACGGTACGCATTCGCGATCGGGCCACCAAGACCATTGATGGGAATGATGCCGGCAAAGACTCCGGGGTTCGACATCGCGAGATCGAAACTGGCGTCTGCTCCCATGCCGTGGCCGGTCAGAAAGAGTCGGTCGGAGTCGACACGATACCGCTTCCGCAGATGATCGATCGATCGCAGCACTTTCTGGTGGTCGACAGTCCCCGGCCGGTGTTCCGTGGCATCATCGGCACAGTAATGGGGAGCGATGACGATGTACCCTTTTCGCTGGGTCCAGCCGGGGCGCTGTTCATCTCCGGCCCAGAGACGGATCGACGATTCACACGACGACCGTTCACTGCGCATCACCACCAGGACCGGGAACCGATGGGCGGGAGAATACTCCGGCGGCAGCAGCATGGAATACTTCGCTGCCGGCAGGTTTCCTTCTTCCGGGACTTCCACTTCCGTGATGATTCCCGGTTGCGTGACGGCCGGTTCGAACGGCAGCGGCAGATGCCGAATCAGCGTCGCCAGTCGGGGAACATTCAATGATTCCGCCCCGTTCAGCGTTTTCAGAATCTCTTCATCACGCAGGGGATTGCGATCCGTTCGGAGATATTCGAGGACCTGAAAGCGAACATCCCAGAGACGAATCGCCTCATCCAGATGGACCACGGCCTGATCGTTTCCCAGCAGCCAGCCGGAATAGGCCAACGCCAGTTTCTGATCGGCGGGCAGGGTCTCATCATCGGCAGCGCGTAAAAATGGTTCGAGCCGCCCCATCAGTTCGTACTGCAGTTCCTCCTGCAATGTCGCGCGCAGACTCGTGAGCCGCTGCGCCTGTTCCGCAGGGAGTTCCGCCTGCAGGAGATCCAGGAGGACAATCACCCGGTCCCGGTCCTTGAGTGCCTGCTGATATCCTTCAAGAACATCTTCGACCCGTTGTGCGACCTCGGCACTGACCATTCCCGGTGGAAACTTCTGCGCAAAGAACATGGCCAGCTGATGCTGCCCGGCCTGCTGACGGCGTTCGATTTCCCCGATCGCCCGACGGGCAATCAGTTCTTCAAGGCGGCGCTGAGACTCTTCTCCCCAGGTTTTGAGATCCGGGAATTGTTCGAGAATCTGGCGTAACTCTTCCTGCGCCTGTTCATACAGTTCCGCTTGAATGTAGAACTGAACCGCGGCTTTCCGTTCTGCCGGATCCGACCGGTCAGAACACTTTTCAATCATCGAGGTCAGAACGTCCGGAGGAATCGACCGGGTATCCAGCTGATATTCCCAACTGTAATTCAGACTGACCAACGTGCAGCGGTCAGGACGAATCTCTGTCAGCGCCTGAATGACCGGCACCAGTCCCTTCTGGGTATTCAGCGTGACGGTCCGGCGTCCGAATTCATCGAACTGGCCGACATTTCCGAATGACCCGACAGATGAGAATCCGGCACCACGTCCGACCCGTTCCTGTTTCATCTTGAAGGACACAATGGTCCCGAGATCGGCGGACTCTTCGTTTTTCAGCACGCCGGTCCGATGGACGAAATAGCGTCGCACCCCGTCGTCGATCTGCCAGAATGCAGAACTGGGAACCGGCCCGGAGTTATTGGATTTATTGGTGGCATTATTCATGCCTCCGATCCGGAACGCAGTCCCGCTCAGGCGCAGCCCGTTCTTCAGAAAAACATCATCTCCCAGCAGATGCTGCGGAAACAGCACCAGTGCCAGCAGCATCGAGAACAGCCCGACACGTCGACCTTCACATCGAACGCCTTTGAACGGCGAGATCGGATTGAACGGCATGAGATTCTCGGCCACGTGGTTCACGACTGAAGCGACAGGCATGTCCGGCACGGAACACTGAGACGAAACACTGAGACGGAATCGGACGGGTTGCGGGCGCCGGCCTTCAGGGATCGCAACCGTTCGAGAACGACGATCCACGTCCCCCCGATGCCCGGTTCTTCCCACTCAGGTCAGGTCCGACAGAATCCCTTCCCGGCAGAACTCCGGATTTCCGAAGGACTCGATCTGGTGTCCCATCCCGTGTGCCAGCGACATCAGCAATCGATTGTGCGGTGTCCGCTTGTACTGCAGGGAACGTCCCATCTTGAAATCGAGTCCGTTTCCGACCAGCACGAACGGAATGTTGTCGAGAGTATGGGAGTTTCCTTCACCCAGCTCGTTCGTCCAGACGATTGTCGTATTGTCGAGCAGCGAACCCTGCCCCCCTGGCTCCGGCGTGTCGGCCAGACGCTGCACCAGATAGACCAGCTGCTCACAGTACCATTTGCAGATCTTGGTCAGTTTCACCTGAGCGTCTTCATTGGAATTCGGCTCGTGAGACAGCGTGTGATGGTTCTCTTCGATCTCGAGCCACTTCATGCGGGCCTGACCGACGGAGTGCGTGAACTGCAGTGTGGCGACCCGCGCGAAGTCGGCCGCGAAGCTGTTGACCATCAGGTCGATCTGCATCTTCGACAACTGCGGGAGATTGTCGTTCGCCACGACCACTCCCGGATCCAGCTGGGGAACTTCATGGGCGTTCGGCATCTTGCTGGATGCCGCGAGTTCCTGCTCCATCTGTCGGACAAAACTGGCATGTTCTTCCAGCAGACGCCGGTCATCCTTACTGACGAGTGATTCGACCCGTTTCAGGTCACCGACCACGATATCGAGAACACTCTTCAGGCTCTCCTGGTCTTTCACGTTGCCGTAGAGCTTGTTGAACATCTGATACGGGCTGTCGACCGGAGTGATCGGTCGGTTCGGTCCGGCATAGACCATCCGAGTCCAGGTATCTGCCCGTTCCGGGACGACGACCCCAAACTCCAGCGACCCGAACCGGGTCTGCGTTTCCGGACGGCTCTGCAGATAGTTTCGAATTTCCTGATCGATGGAAATTCCACTCGCCCAGCCGGCGGGAGTATGACTTCCCCCCTGAATGTTTCCGGGAAAGAGTTCGATGCCGGTCAGCAGACACCCCATGCCGCGCATGTGATTGTCCCCATCCCCGCGCACCTTGTCACTGACTCCATTCAGAATCAGGGTCCGGTCTTTGAACGGTTCCAGCGGCGCGAGGATCTCTTTGAATGCGGCCAGTTCTCCGGCTTCATCCGGCCAGAAATTCTTCCGGACGACCCCGTTCGGGCTGAACATGATGATCAGCCGCTGTTTCCGACCGGTCGAGTTCTCAAAACCCAGGCTGGGGAGATTGCAGATGAACGGGAAGGCCGCAGCGCTCAGTCCGAACTGTCGCAAAAATTCCCGGCGAGTCGTGGAATGAACCATGAGGGGCCTCCTGAAGCTGAGAGCAAAACGATGCGCAAGTCTGTTCAAAGTCCCGGAATCATCAGTCAGTCGTCGCGACCGGAATGATGTTCCGATTTTAGTCCACACTCATCACTGCAGGGGAGCGAAATGAGCGGTTTTCTGAAAAGGAAGCGAATTTCACCGGCCTTGCCGGCGGGACGTTTCCCCGACCATCAGGGAGTCGCGGCAGTGACCTTCTCTTCTTTTTCGGCAGTTTTCTTCAAGTCCTGTACTCCAACAGCAGAAGTCACCGCGATTTGATGCGCCAACTTTTTGACGTTGAAGTTGTTCTGTGCGAAAAATTCCGTCAGTTCCCGCAACCGATCCGGTCCAAACGCCCGCACCGGCTGCTTGACGAGATACTGGAACAACTGTTCGACAAAGGCTTCATGAACCTCCGGAGAATTGGCAAGGAATTCTGCCATTCCCCTGGCGGTATCGAATGACGCCTGCTGTCCGTCACGATTCAGATATCCCCCGGCGGAGTCGACAGGACGATCCCGGTCTGTCGCACGATAGCGACCAACCGCATCGAATTGCTCAAGAGGGAACCCCAGATCATTGATCAGGACATGGCAGGTCATACAGGCGCCGGGACTCGTCTGCAGAATCACGCGCTGCCGGGTGCTCAGGTCTTGATGAAGATCCGGAGCCAGCGGAGCGACCGCCTCCGGGGGAGGCTTCAACCGACGTCCCAGAATGTTTCTGGCAATGAACACGCCACGATGAATCGGAGAACTCTCCGCATCATAAGCGAACCCGGACAGCAAGAGCGGATGAGTCAAGACCCCGGCACGACTGGAATCGTTCAACGTGATTTTCTGAAAGGGGGCCTCTGCGGGAAGTTCAACCCCATAGTAGGCCGCCAGGCGACCGTTCAGATAGTAGCCGTTATCAAGCATCAACTGACGAAGATCCGCGTCGGGACTGTTGACGAATTCTTCCAGCATCATATCGAGTGAGGACCGCAGATCGGAAACGAGTCCTTCACCGAAGTCAGGAAAGGCCGCCTGGCTTTTGGTGATCTCCGCGAAGTGGTCCAGTTTCAACCATTGCCCCAGAAACTCCAGCAGTTTGGCCCGGGTTCGAGGATCAGACAGCATGCGGTCCGCCTGCTGACGGATCTGTTCCGGAGTCCGGAGTTTCTGTTCCTGGGCAAGTTTCCGCAGTTGTTCATCCGGCAGGGAATCCCACAACGTGTAGGACAACCAGGAAGCGGCGGAGAAATCATTGAAGGTTCCAAAGCCGGTTTCACGGTAAAGAAAATGGGGGGACATCAGCGTGAGCAGAACGACGCGCTTCAGGCCGATTTCTTCCGAGACATTTTCACGGGGTCCCACGCAGTACAACTGAATTTCGTCGTTCGAGAGGGGACGACGGAACGCCCGTTCGACGAAGCGCTGAGAGAATTCCGCCAGTTTCTTCTGCTTCTCTTCCGGAGAAGTCTTGTCGTCGATCCTGGCGAGAGAATTGATTTTCTCCACGACGAAGTCTGCAGTTTCCAGTGCCGCCTGAGTCACTGCATCCTGCCATTCCTTGGAAATGGCGTTCCCCCGTTCATAACCGATACTGCGATCATCCGGTGGGAACGGCGTGTTCAGAACGAACAGGCCCGGCGAATCCTTGGGCGAGAGATACCGCTCCGGAATCACTTCATCGACATGCCCTGGCCGCTTCCATCCCAGGACGACCGACGAGGTCTTTTCCTTGTACCGGAAGAAGTGAACAGAGATCGGGTAGGACCGCCCTCCGATCAATCGCACCGGGTAACGATGCTCAAAAACAGATCCGGCACTGACCCAGCCATCAATGACCGGCTTCGGGCCTCCCTGAAAATAGAGTCGCACTCCATTTTCGGATCGAAGAATCAATTCATAGTTGCCGGTGTGCGGAGCCAGCAGAATTCCACGCCATTGAACCGAGAATTCCATGTTGTCATGGATATCATCCGGCCTCCGTTTCTCCATGTCCGGCTCTGTCGGAAATCCTTCCGGCTTGGATTCGCCAAACTGGGAATTGACCCCCGGATCCACCCGTTCGTAAACCAGTTTATCTTTGTTGAAACTGCGGAGGTTATAATAGCTCGCCTTCAACCCGCGTTCTTCGGGCCAGGGATTATTCCAGCGGAACGAACCGATCAGGTCGGCGACACTGCTCTCAAACTGGCGAACCGTCAACCGGGAAAAATCCACCGTCGCCGGCCGGTTCCGCTCCTGAGCGAGTGGGGAATAGAACTGATCCAGCATGTACGCAGCAATCAGTTCCGCCTCTTCGGGTGACGACTTCTCGTCTGTGTCTTCCGGCATCGTCCGACTGATGACGAGCTTGAGTTCGACCAGCGATTTGTCCCCCGTCAGCGCGTCCGGGTAATCCGCGGTGCCGTCTCCTTTTTCACCGTGACATCGCGCGCACTTTTCCGCGTACAGTGCCGCTCCGGGATGAGGAGGTTCATCAGCGACAACCAGAGTCACTTCTGCTGACAGCACCAGTGTCAGCAAAACCGTCAGCGTCGCCAGGACGTGACGCGAGACTCGGCAGATCTGTGGCGAAGCAGCCATAAGTCCATCTCCGAATTCTCTTTCCGGGAGAAAGAGATCCGTCCGGGGCGAGAAGCTGATCTCCTGATGTGGCCGGCGCGGCGCGCAGGAGTCAGCCCAATTTTTGAGGAATGCAGATCCGGCAGATCTCACAGCACGGAAACACCGTCGCGAGAGAATCTGTCCCGATCCGATTTTCTGGGGAACGTCGGATGACGCAATCACCAAATCTTATCCATTCCGCACGGCGAAGTCAAACCGTGACTTTGCCGAAAAAATCGCCGTTACCTGCTCAAAAATCTCAACTTCCGACAAAACCATTCTCCCGTGTCCGGCAGCGGCTCCCTCCAGGTTCCGCCGGAATCCGTTCTCAATTGCATTCTGGCGGAAGCACATGTTGTTGAGTCGACAAACTGCCAGAAATTCACCATGCTGGCACCGTCATTGACACGGGTTTGCTGAGTTGAAAGTCGTCAGGGGAACCTTCCTGGCGTCTGCCGTCAGCGATCACCTGCGACATTCGGATTCACGAGCACAGAGACTGATCAGAGGGGACGCGCAGATGTCACATCCATTGCCGAAACTGCACAACGCCATGTGGCCCGGTCTGGTCGGAAAAGAACCCGGCACAGACAATCCGCCGATTTCTCTTGACCGGATGCTCCAACTGACAGCCGGCGCGAGCGTGAACGGCGTGAAGTTCGACGGGATCGACAACTTCCTGTTTCATCCCCACACCGATCCCGATGCCGACGAAGTCACTCTGAAGGCCATTGCCGACAAAGTGTCAGGATATGGATTCCATATCGGGTCACTCGTTGCTCCGGTCTGGCCGGGAACGGTCGGTGACTCGGCCATGGGAGACGCAGAGGCCCGAAAGAAATTCGTGCTCGCCGTCGAAAAAGCCTGCAAGATCGCCCAGGTGTTCAACAAACAGGGGGTCCGCAAGTACGGTGTGATCCGGATCGACTCCGCCACCGGCGCCGCTGCGTGGTATGACAATCCACAGGCGAACACGAAGAAGATCGCTGAGACATTTCGTGAAGCCGCCAAAGTCGCCGCAGACTATGGCGAACGGCTCGCCGCTGAAGGAGAAATCTGCTGGGCCGGAATGCACTCCTGGAAAGACATGGTCGATCTGCTGGAAGCGGTCGACATGCCGAAGACCGTCGGATTCCAGGCAGACTTAGCGCACACGTACCTGTACCTGCTCGGCTACAATGCCCCGGAACATGCTCTGCTGCAGCCAGGCTACTCGGAAGAGGAGTTCTGGGCTGCTTACAAGACGATGACCGACGCCCTGCGTCCGTGGACGATCGACTTCCACGTCGCACAGAACGACGGAACGGTTCACGGCACCGGCAGCCACGACAAGACCGGCAAACACTGCCCGGCCGACGATCCGAATGGCAAGCTGGATATCACCAAATGTGCTGGCTACTGGCTGCAGGGAGCCAAAGAGCGGGGAATCGAGCACATCTGCTGGGACGGCTGCATGTTCCCGAATACCGTGCTGGAAACAGAGGAAACCTGGAATACGATTCTGGGCGCCATGATCAACGTCCGCGACGCACACGGCTGGGAGTAACGGCCGGGAGTCATTGTCACCGGACTGCATCGCTGACCGTCACACGCTTCAACTCCCTCGCCTGACATCCCGTCGGTCGAGGGAGTTTTTTTTGCGAGTGGCAGACCCGGTCAATGTTCCCAGTTTCGTGAAGGGTTCTCTTGGCTGATGGACGACGGCTCATCGGACGGAGTCCGCAGTCCACTTCCCCGCATCAGGGTTCCTGCCCCGAATTTCTCTCTCACCTGATCGGCTACGGAATCCAGCCGCCCCCGCTTCTGCCGTTCCGGATTGTCGAAAAGCTGCAACTGCCTGGGCCTGCTGGAACATTCCAGACGGCTGACCCCCACTCCCAGCAATCGAATCCGGTCGTTCTTCTGCGGAAGGTTCTCCTGAAACAGTTTCAGGACGGCGTCCCACAGGTCTTCGGTTCCGCTGGTCGGCCCCGGGAGGGTCTGGGCGCGCGTGATCGTGTGGAAGTCGGCATAACGCAATTTCAGTTGAACCGTCTTTCCGACCCGTTCGTGACGTCGCAGTCGTCGGGCCACCTGCTCAGTGAGTTCTCTCAAGGAGTTCACCAGCAGGGAAACTTCCTGAATGTCCGCCGCAAAGGTCATCTCATGCGAGATCGACTTCGCCTCCCGATCCGGAACGACCGGGCGCGGATCTCGACCATGAGCCAGTTCCCAGAAATGGCTCCCGACGCGTCCGAAGCGGTTGACCAGGGTCTCCTCTGCCTGACGGCGGACATCTCCAATCGTCAGAATTCCTGCCTGTTCAAATTCTTTGACGGTGGCATCCCCCGCTCCCCACAGCCGGCTGATCGGCAGTGGATCGAGAAACGGCTGCACCTGTTCTTCCGTCACGACGACCAGTGCGTCCGGCTTCCTGAGATCACTGGCGATTTTTGCGAGAAACTTGCTGGGTGCGACTCCCACCGAGGCGACCAGCCCCGTTTCTCCACGAATCTCAGACTTGATACGAGCGGCGATCGCCGGCGCAGTCCCGAACAGTTTCTGAGACCCGGTGACATCGAGAAACGCTTCATCCAGAGAGAGTGGCTCGACGAGCGGCGTGTACCGGAACAAGATCTCCCGGATCTGTTCCGCGACCTGCACGTAATGACTCATTCGCACCGGAAGCAGGATCGCGTGTGGACACAACCGGAACGCCGTCTTCGTCGGCATCGCACTGTGAACGCCGAACTTCCGGATCACATAATTGGCCGCGGACACGACCCCCCGTCTCTCGGGTGAGCCCCCCACAATCAGCGGCTTCCCCACCAGTTCCGGGTGGTCGCGTTCTTCAATCGACGCATAGAAGGCGTCCATATCCACATGCAGGATCATCCCTCATTTTTACCCTGAAGACAGGCGAAGACACAATGCGCCGGTGACCGACGCTGAAACAGTGGTCCCCCAAAAGAGAAAGAGTGCCCAAAAGAAGTCGACCGACTCTCCTGAACACTCTTCACTGTTCTGTCTTCATTGTTCTGTCAGTTCCCGCAACGACGAGAACTGTCACAACACTCCTGACGATGAAAGAAGCGGCTCAGCTTCCGCTTCAAGCGCGTCGAGAAAGCGACCAGATCGTCGCGCAGTCGACTTTCTCCAACGGCACGCGGAGTTTTACCACGACTCCGGTAGTCGGCATTGGCCTGATACAACAATCGCCGGCGGTCCAGATCCGGAGTCCGGAAGGTGATACTGAACGAGACGGAAACCTCTTCCCCGTTCCGGACCCAGTGTGGAAACGTCACCGGAAAATGGAGTCCCTGGCCGGGCTGCAGGTGATAGGTCCAGCCATCTCCTGCATCCTCTTTCTTCATCTTCAGATTGCGGCCGCGATCCGAGTAGAAGTTCTCGAGATCTTCATGGCTGACGATGCTGCGATCATTTCCGTCCAGCATCCGGATTTCCTTACTGCCACGAATCTGCAGCAGGAAGTTATGTTCAGGGTCAATATGATACGGGGTCACTGAACCGGGTGAGGTCACGAAGATGAAGGCCTGCGGCTGTGTCATTCCCGGCGCGATCGGCTCGGAGTAGGGACGGATCTCGGCCAGGCACTCATCGAGCAGTCGGGCATACTCAGGATCCCGTTCGACATACTTCAGCACGAGCCAGGATTTGCATTCCGCAATCCGGCGGATGGTTTCTTCGGGAGAGAGTCCATTCCGTGGAGTCAGTGCTCCGTCAATACTGACGGGAATGTTTCCGGCATTGTATTCGATACAGGATTCCGGCAGACGTTGAGAGAGTTCCAGCAACCGCTCAATTTGAAACAGCGGATGCTGCGTGAGCTGATGACCGATCAGAAACGGACGACGGGAGAAGTTCTCCTCGAACGCGATCGGATGAATCTGCAACAGGGACTGCGGCAGCGGGCTGTGGGATTTCTGTGATGCCGTCACGGATTGTGCAGTGGACATAGGTTGGCCTGATGGTCTCGTGGTGCTGATGACTGAACGACGCTGAAGAGGGGAATCCCCCGTCTGTCACGTGGAGACTCTCCGTTGTTTGAGGACTCATGACTGTGCGGACGGTGGTGACTCGGCAGAGGGTGCGGTCACAACGGCAGTGGCTGCCGCGGATGTTCGCCGGGATCCTCTCCCGGCTTTGAATCGTTGAATTCCTTTCCGGACGGTCCGGTAAGATCCGCGAAGACACTGTTTCAGCCCGAGCTTCAGATCACCGGATCCGCGCCCCGTCGCAATCTGGAGATGACGAATGACTCGACGCCCGCCCCAGATCCGATTGATCATCGGGTGTCCGGGAGCGGCGCAGGAATCGGCCTGATCGATCCCGTCGTGAGCAATGAAACTCTGCAGGCTCTCCAGCTCAAGCTGAATTCCCGGAGAGAATTTTGAGAGCGTTTCGTCAAAGGCGATCTTGAAGGCAAAAGCCGTCGGCGGGGCGAGCAGATTGACTTTCAGCGCCACGGGATTTCCAGACAGAAAGAGTCCTTCCATCTTGACGGATTTTTGAGCGAGTCCCGCGTGTACCATTTCCTGGAAGTACTGCGAGTCTGAGTTCTGTTGCTGCATGGAGGTCCCGGCGGCCCCCTTCCATCCGCTCCCTTCAAGCTTCAGGAACCAGTCCAGCCAGAGATCCGCCCCACGGGAATCGGATAATGACCGGTACTCCAGCTGTCCTGATCCTTCCAGCTTGCGGCGCAGGCGACGCAGTTCACGGAGATGATGTCCGGCCATCGACTGTTTCAACAGTTCGTCGGCGGTCCCGGCATATGCGGTTGTCGCGCGCAGGTATTCGTCACTGGTGTATGTTGTGAGTCGGCGTTCCCGAGCGACTTCGATCAACCCGCGCGACAACGCCCCTTCTCCGGCGATCAACGGGCAGTCGATCCAGGAGACCGGTCGGGGCATGTGAGACAGATACTCGAAGACCCCGTTCCAGACGACCGATTCCTGTCCCTGTTCAATGAGCGGATTCGTCAGGAAGCAGTAAGGGTGCATCCACAGGGACCAGTTGGTCCCCAGCAACCGATGCCGTCGTTCGACAAACGGAAAAAAACCGGAGAGAACGGGATGACTGCCGGATGTCCGGTCGCGGCGCCAGAGCAGCAGAATCTGCCAGTTGTGACAGGCTCCCAGATGCCGGGCCGCCGGCAGGAAATTCCACGGGGAATAAAAGACGTTGGGATCTGTTGCGTTTCGCGACAACTCCTCCCATGACTCCGTCAAGTGCGCCAGATCCGCTGGAGTCGTCAGACGCTGAATGGTCAGTGTGCCTTGCGAGCCCAGGTCCATTTCCATGCCGTCCGGCACGGTCGACGCGTGGCCGCAGCGTGGAGGTGTGGTCGGATGTGCGGAAGTGACAGTCATAGGGCAACTTGCAAATTGATCACACGGTTCCCCCCGGCGTCAGGAGCAGGTCCTCTCTGGAGGACACGCGCGGCGCAGGGACACGGTCGAGCACACGGCTCGTTCCACGGCAATGCGATCAACAGGAGTCAGGACAGATCGCGTCTCATAACCGTAGGTTACGCCGCGACGTGTGCCGTTCTGGCGCGAAGATTTTCTGCGGTTCCCGGTCATGCCGCCCGATTAAGCGGATTCTTCAACAAATCCGGCAGCTTCCGTGAGTTCATCTCACGCTGCAGATTGCGTCATGTCGATACAACCGACGAGAGAGGCCATGTCATCACTCAGGGGGGATTTTGTGATGCGCCCACTTCGTTCATCGATGCGGCACCGCGCAGTTCACGTCGCGCTGGTTGTCGGTTGGGCATCCAGCATTCAATTTGCCGGTTGTCAGTTGAGTCCAGCACATTCCGATCTTGTCACCGAGTTCTCAACTCCGGTGACACCGATCGACGCTGGCGTGGAAGAACGGTCATCCGTTCAACTCGCCGTCGCGGAAGTTCCGTTTCAGCATTCCGGGATTCAACTGGTCAGCGGCAAGACGCCTGCGCCCAAAGAGGCCGAGGCTCCGTCCCGTCTGTCCTTTTTGAAGTTCTGGAAAAAGGGAGACGAGAAGGAAAAGGCCGCCGCCAAACCACCGGCTCCCCCTCCGACTCGAGAGAAGACCGTCGCGAAGCCGGCAAGTGCTCCGGCCGGACGCGCCATTCCCGACACGCCATCTGCGGAAGCCGCGAAGAAACAACTCGCTCCGGAAAGCTGGTTCGAATCGGAACTCGCCGAACGGAAACCGGCTTCTCCAGCAGCAGTCGCGGCAAAGCCGGAGATCCGACCCTCCGCACCCCCGTCAAAACCGGCAGTCGCCAGCCCGTCCGCTCCGGTAGCGGAAGCATTGAATCAGCGGCCATTGATCAGCGACAACTCCGCCACGACTTCGGAATCGGCACGTCCGTTCCCGAATGCCCGAAGAACAGAGTCAGAGTCCGCGCTGATTTCCGAAGCCATCACCGCCTCGTCCCAGGATCCATCCTGGGCAAGCGCCGACTGGTCTTCGAATCGCCCGGAAAGCCGGTCCGCAGCCCAGTTGACCGGCGCATCGGTTTCCCACCCCGCAGTCAGCCCCGTCCCCGATGAATCGCGCCAACCTGCAGCGGGAACATTGTCTGAAAGCACGAATCAGCGTCAGCAGCGTCTGCGAGTGAAAGCGTTGCTGTCAGACGCACACTCCTGCCAGATTCGAGGAGAACTGCACTCCGCTTATCGCAGTGCATTGCTCGCGGAACGGATTGCCCAGGAACACCATCTGCAGTTTGACCGCAGCGAAGAAAATCCGTCCGAATTCGCCCGGAATCTGGCCACTCGTCTGTGGGGATCCGGCACCGACAGTCAGGCGTCCGCTCCTCAAATCTCTTCGGCGATTCCGGAGCGGGAACAGCGACCGGAGCCGGCCCCCATCGACACGGCGGACGTGAAGACGGATGCCGTTGTTGACCCGTTTGCCGCGATGGCCGTTTCCGAAACGCCCAAGTTGACGACCACCGCCCGTCAAGCCCCGGTCCTCGAAAGCTTTCAGGATGGCTTCGCGACGTGGACACCGGCGCCGGGAACCTCATCCGGGTTCCAGCCGAAGCCGGCCTCGCAGACCCCGGAACTCAGTGCGACGAACTCGGTCTTTCCCCGCAACGGATCAGGCATGGTTCCTCCGGAATCCGGCGGCTGGATGGATGCAGCCGCAGATCGTTCCGGACTCCCGATGATTCGACCGGCAGCACCGACCACGGATCTGTCGCAATCGGCACCACATGCTTTTCCACGTGAGATGCCGAAACCTTCTCCGTCGTCCCGGCCGGTTCACAGTCAGGGTGAAGGAGCGTCACTCTCATCACCGGACACCTCTGCGAGTGAATTGCGAGGGGACACTGCTCACGGTGGAGTCCAGTTTGCGATTGCCCAGAATCTGTCCAATGTCTCCGAACCCCGTCGGTTTGATTCTGACGTTCCCAGCTTCCTGAATGATTCTGTTCCCGCCACCTTGTCGGCGGCCACACTGGATCAGCAGCGTCCCAAACTGATGGCCCCTCCAGTCCCGGAAATGGTGTTGCAGACGGCCGCGTCGGGTGCAGACGGAATGGATGCCGCTGCCACCGCCGCGTTCGCCGCCGGTGGTGACGAAGCCGCTCCACAAAAATCCGGTGGGCGGATCGTCTGGATCGTCATCGGACTGCTGGGGGCAGGCATGGCCACCGTCCTGGGGTTGAAGTACGCACGCCGTGACCCGGAGGGGCAGGAGGAGTTCGACTTCCCATCCCAATTGGCGGAAACTCCTGCAACAGAGGATGTTACACAGGAATCCGCTGAAGAAGACCAGTCCATGTCACTCAAAATGAATCGGGCGGCCTGAGACTGTTGATTCAGGTGAACAGCCGGAAGTGATCGGGAAGTGATGATTTTTATCTCAAACTGAACGCACCGCAGGAAATCTGACGTAGCTTTATCGACAGGGAGCAGTTGTCGTTGATGACATGCTCCCTGTCGATTTTTTGATGCCATGCCATTGGCATCGACCAATTTCCGTTCTTGCGACCGATCCATTTTCTCAACGAGGGCACGATGTCAGACGATCCCTGGAGCCGTCCCACTCTGGCAGATCTGCGGGAAGTACTTGAGCAGATTGGCCGATCCGATGTGAACCACAATCGAAATGCCGAACGGCTCGAACTGTCTGTTCCTGCGGAAATCACAACATCACGGGGAAACGTCGTCGCAGCCGTCACTCGTGAAATCAGTCGATTCGGTGTCGGACTGCTGCATAAAGGGCATGTCCCCCCTGGCGAAGTCACCCTGCGGATGGCCAGCGATCACCGGGAATTTCAGTATCAGGTCAAACTGGAATGGTGCCGCCCCTGTGAGAACGGAATGTTTCTCTCAGGCGGGCGTTTTCTTTCGGCCGGACAGTCGTAAGCGTCGCGACACGTCATGGCATTGCATGACACCATTGGTCAGACCTCCCCTTCAAGCGACAGAAATCGGCAGACAGCGTTGTGGCATCTCTCTTTGATCGGACACACGTTCCCCCATCGACTTCCTGGCGAAGTCTGTCCGGATTGCTGATCCTGACGTGCTCACTGGGATGGTCATTCCCGGTCGCCGCTCAGACGGTTCCCGCTGATCAGATCAGCCAGATTTCCGTCATTAACGCGCTCCTGCTCGGTCAATACGCGGGCACGGTCCCGTTGTCGGATGTTCTGCCACTCGGAAATTTTGGTCTCGGCACGTTTGATCAGCTCGACGGGGAACTGATCATTCTCGACGGAGAAGCCTATCAGGCCCGATCCGACGGATCCGTTCGACGCTGTGATCCGGCCATGACAACACCATTCGCAATGATCACGCCGTTTGACGGCGAAGAACAGTTTGACTCTCCCCCCGTCACGTCTCTGGACCAGTTCGAATCCTCCCTGAAACCACGTCTCCCTTCGCAGGACCTGTTTGTCGCGATTCGAGTCGAAGCCCACTTCGAGACCGTCTCGCTGCGCGCCGTTCCACGACAGGCGCCTCCGTTCCGACCACTGGTTGATGTCGTGAAAGACCAGTCACAGTGGGAACGGAAAGAGATCGACGGCACACTCATCGGCATTCGCTGTCCCCCCTGGGTCACCGGAATCGGGATTCCCGGGTATCACTGGCACTTCCTCAGCCGTGACCGTCAATCCGGCGGGCATGTCTTTGATTGCCGGTTCACAACAGCGAATGTCTCGTTCGACCGTTGCCGGACCTGGGTCATTCGTCTGGGAGACGCCTTTGAGCATCAGACGCAGAATTTGAATCAGGATCTCAGCCAGGAACTGGACAAAGTCGAACGGCAACGCGGCAGGCAGAATCCCCGTCCGGGTGGTTCGCCGCAGCCGCAGACACAGACACAGACACAGCCGCTGTCCACTTCCAATGACAGCCCTCTGCCGGAAAAAGACCAACAGAAAGACGGAGAGCCGGTGCCGTGAAGATCGCGATTCTGGGATGCGGATTCGTCGCCGACATGTATCTGGCGACCCGCTTCAACTGGCCGCAACTGACGTTTGTCGGGGCCTATGACATTGACTCGAGTCGATTGCAGGCATTCTCGCAGCATCATCGTCTGCGTGCCTATTCCTCATTTGAGGAACTGCTGCAGGACCCGTCGGTCGAACTGGTCCTGAATCTCACGAATCCCCGCGCCCACTTTGAGACAACGCAGGCCTGCCTGCTGGCCGGAAAGCATGTCTATTCCGAGAAGCCGCTGGCGATGGAGTCTCCGCAGGCGGAAGAACTGGTTCAGCTGGCGCAGCGTCAGAATCTCTCGCTGTCAACGGCACCATGCAGCCTGCTGAGTGAAACAGCGCAGACACTCTGGAAGGGAATTCTCGACGACGCCGTGGGGCCGGTCCGTCTGGTCTACGCCAGCTTCGATGACGGCATGATTCACCGTCTCGATCCCACCCGCTGGACCAGTTCCTCCGGAGCCCGCTGGCCGGCAAAAGATGAATATGAAGTCGGCTGCACATACGAACATGCCGGATATGTGCTGACCTGGCTCGCGGCCTTCTTCGGACCGGTCCGGAAGATCACGGCCTATGCCTCGACCCGCATCATTGATAAAGGACTTCCCGTCGAATCCATGGCCCCGGACTTCACGGTCGGCTGCCTGGAATATGACAACAATGTCGTCGCCCGGGTCACCTGCGGCATCGTCGCTCCCCTCGACAAATCGATTCAGATCATCGGCGAAAAGGGAACGCTCTACACAAAGTATGTGAGGAATGACGGAGCACCCGTTTACCTGCAGCAGACCCCGTACAACCGCCTCGTCCATGGCGTGACGTCACGTCTGTCGAACTGGAGAGTCCGGTTTGAGAATCTTCTCCGGCTTCCCTTCTCGATTTCCGGAACACAGTTCGAAAAGAAGTATCCTTACGCCCGGCCCCCTGTCTTCAGATCGGCGACAAGCAATAAGCTTGTCGACTTTTTGCGAGGACCCGGCGAACAGGTGGAAGCGATTCAACAACAGCGCCCCTGCCGGCTCTCCGCCGAAATGGGAGCCCACATGGTGGAAGTGATCGAGACGCTCCAGTACCCGGAACGGTTCCCGATGCCCCGGATTCTGCAAACCCGCTTTGCTCCGATTGAACCACTTCCGTGGAAGTGACACCCCTTGTGATCCGCAGGGCGTGATCAGGCGGTCCGTCTTTCGATCCCTTCTCGCTCAACGGCATCGTTGAAAGAAACACTGCCGGGCACACCGTCATTCCGCAGAGGGGCCGCGCACCGACACCACGCCCGGTTCCGACTTGACCCCCACCGTGTTCACCGAGATCACGCGATAGAGATGCTGGCCGTCGGGTGTCGCCGTTTTGTCGACGTACTCCATGACCGCCAGGGGTTGAACCGGCGTATCACTGTAACTGAGATTCTGAAACAACGGGCGTCCGAACGGATTCTGTGCCTGCACTGGAACGCGGGCCAGAAACTGGCCATCCCGCTCAATCACGAAACCGGCGAGTCCGCTTTCGAGATCCGCCTCGGCACTCCAGCTCAACCGATTTCCCTCCACATGCAGTGCGGTCGGAGCCGGTGGGGGCGTTTCATCCGGAACCTTGGTGTCCGTGACATATTGCGACCAGTTCTGAGCGAACGTCCCGTTCGGGAGCCATCCCAACTTCAACGGATCTTCTGCATCCGTCGCCGGAACCGCACTTGTCCCTGTCAACTCGCTGACCCAGGCTTCGTCTTTTGACATCTCCCGCAACGGACCCCGTCCGTCCAATGGCAATCGGGAGGTCAGACAGGCATCGAGCCAGGGAATCGCCAGATAGCGCTGGTTCCCGCATTCATGTGCCGTCAACGGATCGACAGCCACTCCGACCAGACCGCCGCGCGAACGCACAGTACGGAAAAACTGTTCATTTCCCGGCCAGACCCCGGCGAACCGCCCGGCCTTGTCGGACACTCCTTCCTTCGTTCCAAGATTGCACATCAGCGGCACCGCCAGCACGGGATCGGTCAGTTGATGGGCTTTGATCCCGGTCCGATTTGGATCCGGTTCCAGCAAAGGGACTCCGGAACGTAACCAGGCTCCGACGACTCGCTCCGGGAACAGCATGACCATTCCGCCGGCCCAGTGCCCGCCGCCGCTGTGTCCCCACAACGCCCAGGGGACCGTCGGCAATTCCGGGTGGCCAGCCAATTTCCCCAGGTCGACGAGACACCGCTGAAACGTGGCCGCGGATCCATTTCGAGGATCACACCACATCTGGCAGTCCGCTTTTTCCGGCTGTTCATACGCCGGCGCCAGCAATGCGCAGTGATGTTTCTGAGCCAGTGCCTGCCAGTGCAGATCGAATGCCCCCGTCAGTCCTGATTTGCAGGATCCTTCTCCACAGCCATGCTGATGAACAATGACTCCACGAACCTGTTGGACATCCGGCGGAATCCAGATCGTGTAATTGACCGGAAAAATCAATTCCCCAGTCTGAGTCGACGCCTCGTAGCGAACCCGATAGTAGGGAGGCTTCGCTTCCGGAAAGACATCATACGGCGGTTCTTGACCCTGCAGAGAACCTGTCAGGATCCCACACAGAACCAGGCACAGCCCCCATGACAGACGGCATCGTTGACGGAAACAATAAGAACCAGTTCGTTCGACGCTCATGAAAACCACTTTCCTGTTCCCGCCTGAAGACATTCCATTCGATGACCTGAAGCCGTCCCGAAGAGTGGTCAGCGAATGGGCATCATGTTCCCGGTGATCTTCAGCTTGATTTTCCCGCTTGCTCTGGCGGACTCGGGAAGATTGATCTTCAGAAAAAGAGCCCCGCTCTCCGGAGGATTGAACTCTTTCCGGTTCCCGATGGTGACCGGTTTCGGGCTGTCTTTTTCCCGGGTCGGCTGAGCCCGGCGATTTCCGGTCTCCCCTTTGGCGACAATCGCCATGAGTGCACCGGTCGGGACGTTGTCGACCAGATCCCGCACCGGATCCTGAGTCGCGAATCCGGCAGCACTGATGGTCTCGGACAGAGTGACTTTAAACGTCCCGTCGGCCTCGATGCGAACCGGCTTGTCTTTCTGGACCAGAACTCCGGCCATCACCCAGCCGGCGGACGGGTCGAGATCCAACGTGATGACATTGTCGTTGAACACCTGTTCTTCCAGTGACTTGATGCGGGATTTCACGATCTCCGCATCCGGTTTCACTTTGAGAATCGACTTCAGCATCTCGACGGCCTTCTCCCGATCGCCGGTTTCTTCATACCGGGTGGCGAGATCGGCCAGTCCTGACAGATAGTCTGTCATGACTTTTTCGGCCTGCTGGTCGAGTGCTTTTCCTCCGGCAGCCGGTTGCGGTTTCGATCGTCCCTGAGCGGAGCAATCTTCTCCCGTCCCCAGCGTCATCAGCGCCGCGGACGTCAGACTGAACAGGACGAAACGGGACGAGGCGAACGCTCTCAACATGGGAGCCCTTTCTTCGAGATCGGAAGACTCTTCCTCTGAAACGGCCAGAATCCGGCCCGGCTGTGCGGTTCGTGCAGTAACATCCCCCCACAACGTCCATTCTGACAGAACAGATCACCGAATGCAAAAACGCCGATTGTCGCAAGTCACAGGCGAGGCCGCGAATTGAATGGAAGAATGTTTCACCTGCTGAATCGGGTGTGGCCGGCGGCTTGACGATCGTCAAGCCGCCGGCGGGAATCGTTCAACTCTCTTCTCTGACCGGCTATGATCGTCGGTCACGGTGAGGTGGTGGCTGCGTTGAACGTGAACGGCGCGGTGGTGTGAATCTTCTTTCTCAGCGGGTGTGACGATGACGGATGCTGCTGTTCCCTGTCCCGGTGTCGTGCTGGATCTGTTGTCGGCCTATCGGCGTTCGAAGGTGATGTTCACCGGGGTGCAGCTCGGCCTGTTTGATCGGCTCGCATCGGGACCACTGACCGTTGCAGAGCTGGCTCAGCAGCTGGCGTGTCATCCCGAGGCGCTTGATCGGCTGCTGGGAGCCCTGGTCGGATTGAAGCTGCTGGAGCGAAATGGGGAGCAGTTTCAGAACACTCCTGCCGCACAAACCTATTTGCTCTCCTCAAGTCCCCGGCGAATGACGGGCTACATCAACTATTCCAATGCAGTCGCCTGGCAGCTCTGGGGAAATCTCGAAGGAGCCATTCAGGAAGGAACGCATCGCTGGAAGCAGACCTACGGCTGGGACGGCCCGATCTTTTCCAACTTCTTCAAAGATGATCAGGCCAAGCGGGAGTTCCTGATGGGAATGAACGGTTTCGGGCTGATCAGCTCTCCCCATGTCGTCCGGGCGTTTGACCTCACCCGTTTCCAGAAACTTGTGGATGTCGGGGGAGCGACGGGGCATCTCGTGATCGCCGCCTGTGAAGCGTACCCGCACCTGCAGGGAATCGTGTTTGATCTGCCGCAGGTGACTCCGGTGGCGGAGGAAATCGTCGGGCAGTCGAGTGTCGCCAACCGGATTCAGGTCATCGGGGGAGATTTCTTCAGTGATGACCTGCCGGCAGGGGATCTCTACGCGCTCGGGCGGATTCTGCATGACTGGAATGACGAACAGTGCCTGACACTGTTAAGGAAGATTCACGCCGCACTGCCGGAGGGGGGAGCGTTGTTGATCGGCGAGAAAATGCTGAACGAAGATCGGTCTGGTCCGGATTGGGCGCAGATGCAGGATCTGAACATGCTGGTCTGCACCGAAGGGAAAGAGCGGACACTGACTGACTATCGGAACCTGTTGACTGCAGCCGGGTTCTCGCAGGTGAACGGTGCCGTGACCGAGTCCCCGCTGGATGCCATCCTGGCGCTGCGCTGACCTGAAACGTGAACAGAAAATGGCAGGAAAACGGGCTTCGCCTCCTCACCCCCAGCCCCTCTCCCCGCCGGAAGGTCCACGACAAACGAGAGCCGTGCGGCGGGGAGCGGCGAGAATCTATCGGTGCCGAACAGAGTTAAGGGTCAGGCCGCGACAGCTGGGAAGAATTTCCAGTGAAAACGGTTCGTCCCACCGGGTCGGTTGAGAATTTGAGAGAAATCCGCCCCACGGGAAAGGATGAATCTTCTTGCATTCGTTTCTGACCGACGATATAAGAAAGAGAGTGAAGAGTATCGGGAATGCCGCCCTTGAACAGGCAGCCTCCGTCTCTGGCCCCCCAGGGCAAGCATTCACCGCATCGAATGCCCACCTCTACATGACACCTGGGGCGCAAGGCCGGACGGAGGTAATAGCAAAGCCGTTTCGACCATTCAGCAAAGAAGCGTCGATGCCATGCGCAAGACAATCTTGACGATTGGCTGCCTCCTGCTGCAGACCACCCTGGTCAGCGCCGCAGAGCCGAATTCGTCCCCCGCCACCGAACCCGCCCGCGTCAGTTTCCACAAACAGATCCGCCCCATCCTGCAGGCTCACTGCCAGGGATGCCATCAACCGGCCAAAGCGTCCGGGGGATATGTCCTCACGAGCCATCAGCTGCTCAGCCGCCCGGGGGAAAGTGGCGAAGCCGCCATTGTGCCGGGAAAACCGGATGACAGTGCGCTGATCGCCATGATCACTCCGAAGGACGGAGCCGCGGCGATGCCCCCGGAACGGGCACCATTATCCCCTGTCGAGATTTCCCTGTTCCGTCAGTGGATTGAACAGGGAGCGACAAACGACTCCCCGGAAAATCTCGAAGATCAGGTCGATACAGACCATCCCCCTGTTTACCGTCGGGCTCCGGTCGTCACCTCACTCGACTACTCCCCTGACGGCAAGCTGCTCGCCATTTCGGGATTTCATGAAGCACTCCTGCTGTCTGCGGAGACGCAACAGATTCAGGCACGGCTTGTTGGAATGTCAGAACGGGTGGAGTCGGTCGCATTCTCCGCCGATGGATCCCGACTGGCGATTGCCGGCGGACAGCCGTTTCGACAGGGAGAGGTGCAGTTGTGGAATGTCGCGGACAGAAAACTGGAACTCTCGATTCCCACGACGTTCGATACGGTTTACGGGGCATCCTGGTCACCGGATGGAAAACTGATCGCCGTCGGATGTTCGGACACCGCTGTTCGCGGCTTTGATACGACGTCCGGGAAGCAGGTCTTCTATAACGGTGCGCATGACGACTGGCCGCTCGATACCGTCTTTTCGACAGACGGCTCGCTGCTGGTCTCCGTTGGCCGTGACATGTCGACGAAGCTCTACAATGTTCCAACGGAACGCTTCATCGACAACGTGACCTCCATCACTCCCGGAGCACTCAAAGGGGGAATTTCTGCGGTCACGAAGCACCCGACTCGGGATGAAATTCTCGTGGGGGGGTCGGATGGTGTTCCTCGAACGTACCGCATGGAACGGGTCACAAAACGGGTGATTGGCGATGATGCCAACCTGTTACGGCGGTATCCCGGATTACCCGGCCGCATTACCGCTGTGGCCTATCATCCTGATGGAAAGACGTTTGCCTGTGCGTCGAGCCTGGACGGAAAGGGTTACGTCGGAATCTACACGAGTGATGTATCCTTCGACATGCCGGGCGACATCAAAGGGATCGTCGAGAAAGTGGTCGGCTCTCAGTCCGGCGAAGAAAAAGCCAAGCTGGAGGCGTATGTCACTCAGGATGCGAAGCAGCTCGGCAGCCTGACCTTGAATAGTCCGGTCTTTGCCCTGACGTATCATCCGACCGAACCCAAAATCGCCGTTTCCGGTGGAGACGGAATCGTTCGTCTTCTGAACCCGCAGTCAGCACAGGTCGAGCAGGAATTCGCTCCGTTCCCGCTGACGACGGAGGAGGGACAGCAACAGGCTCAACACGCGAGAGAACCGCTGAGCGTCGTCAGTCTGGAACCGTTGGCAACTCCGGACACACTCCCGGAATCGGTGCAGGTGACAGCGCTGGAAGTCGTCCCGGCGGACATTCAACTCGCCGGTCCATTTCGTTCAGCACAGCTTCTGGTGACCGGTGTGCTCCCCTCCGGAGATCGGATCGACCTGACCCGGCTGGCGACACTAACACTGGAGGGAACGGCTGCGGGAATCTCGCCACTGGGGCGGCTGTTCGCCCGTGAGAATGGAACCGCCCGGCTCACAGTGACATTTCAGAATCAGACCCGTCAGGTTCCGGTGACCGTGAGCCACATGGAGTCTGGAGATCCGGTCAGTTTCATCCGGGATGTGAATCCGGTGCTGACCCGACTGGGGTGCAATCAGGGGACCTGCCACGGGGCCCAGGCCGGGAAAAACGGATTCAAACTCTCGCTGCGGGGGTATGATCCGCTGTTTGATATCCGAGCCTTCACTGACGATCTGAAAGGGCGCCGGACCAACGTCGCGTCACCTGACCAGAGTCTGATGCTCTTGAAGGCTTCCGGCGCCGTTCCGCATCTGGGAGGGCAGTTGACGAAGCCGGGAGACGCCTACTACGAAATCATTCGCCAGTGGATTGCGGACGGAGCAACACTGAACCTGGATGTTGAACGGGTCACCGGAATCTCAATCGAACCGCAGAACTCGGTGGTGCAGCAGATCGGTGCCCGACAGCAGTTAAAAGTGATCGCGACATTTTCGAATGGCGTTCAGCGGGATGTGACCGGCGAAGCGTTTCTGGAAAGCGGAAATACCGAAGTCGCGGAATGCAATCGCAGTGCCGTCGTCACGGCATTACGTCGCGGAGAAGCACCGATTCTCGCCCGTTACGAAGGGGCCTATGCGGCCACGACGTTGACGGTGATGGGAGATCGGGGAGGATTCGTCTGGCAGGAACCGGAAAGCTGGGGACCGATCGACGATCTGATCGCTCGCAAATGGGAACGCATGAAAATCCTGCCGTCCGAACTCTGTTCGGATGAAGATTTCCTGCGTCGTGTGCATCTCGATCTGACCGGATTGCCCCCCTCGACGGACGAGGTGCTGCAGTTCCTTGCAGATTCTCGCCCCACTCGGGAAAAGCGGGATGCCGTGGTGGATCGACTCATCGGGTCGGAACCGTTCATTGATTACTGGACCAACAAATGGGCCGACATGTTACAGGTGAACGGCAAGTTCCTCGGACGGGAAGGGGCGACTCTGTTCCGCCAGTGGATCCGGAAAAACATCGCGGAGAATCGCCCGTATGACGAGTTCTGTTATGACATCCTGACAGCGACCGGATCGAACAAAGAGAATCCAGCAGCGTCGTATTACAAAATTCTCCGCGATGCGGATGCGACGATGGAGAACACAACCCACCTGTTCCTGGGGGTACGGTTCAACTGCAACAAATGTCACGACCATCCATTCGAACGCTGGACCCAGGATCAGTACTACCAGACAGCGGCTTATTTCGCCCAGGTGGGACTGCAGCGGGATCCGAAGAACGCGGAAGGAAACATCGGCGGCACGGCTGTTGAAGGGGCCAAGCCGCTCTGGGAAGAGGTGTTTGATAAGACGGACGGAGAAATTCTGCACGACCGCACCCGGGAAGTGACAGCTCCACTCGTTCCGTATGATCGTGACACGTCGATTCCGGAAGACGCGAAGACCCGGCGTCAGCAACTCGCTCGCTGGATGGTCGATTCCGAGAACGACTATTTCTCCCGCAGCTATGTGAACCGGATCTGGGGATACATGATGGGCGTCGGGCTGATTGAGCCGCTCGATGATATTCGTGCCGGCAATCCTCCCAGCAATCCCGAGCTTCTGGAACTGCTCACAGACCGTTTTGTGCAATCGGATTTCAACGTCCGAGAGCTGATCCGTCTGATCTGCAAAAGCCGGGTGTATCAACTGGATGTGGGAACGAATCAGTGGAACGCCGATGACCGGACAAACTATTCCCATGCGTTGCCGAAACGTCTGCCGGCCGAAGTGCTGTACGACGCCGTCTACACGGTCACCGGTTCCAAGATGAAGATTCCCGGCGTGCCCGAGGGAACCCGCGCGGCCGCGTTGCCGGATGTCCAGATCAATCTCGCGGACGGTTTCCTCGACAATCTCGGACGCCCGGTGCGCGAATCCTCCTGTGAATGTGAACGCTCGGCCGACCTGCAGTTGGGACCAGTCATGGCCCTGATGAACGGACCGACGGTCAGTGAAGCGATTTCCCAGAAAGGGAATTTTCTGGAACAGATTGCATCCACGGAAACGGACATGAATCAGGTGATCGACCGGGTCTTCCTCAGCATTCTGAATCGCCATGCCCGCACAGAAGAGATCTCGACAACGCTCGCGTTGATGAACGATCTGCAGGTGCATCAGGATGAACTGGTGGCCGCCCTCAACACCTATCGGGAACAGATTCGCCCCCTGCAGGCAGAAAAAGAGGCTCGACGACTGCAGGCAGTCTCCCTGACCGAAAAAGAGATTGTTGCCTATACCGCAGAAATTCAGCCGAAGGTCATGGAACAGGAAGCGGCTCGACAGGCGCGCATTGCCGAGGCGCAGAAACAGATCGATGAGCGTCTGGCGACGACGACGGACCGTGTGGAAGAGTTCGTGAAAGGGCAGGCGGGATCACAAACCCCATGGACCCGTCCCCGTTTTTCCAAGCTGTCTGCCACAACCAAAGCCAAGCTGGAACAGCAGGATGACCAGTCGATCATCGTGAGTGGACAGAATGGCCTGGTGGCCTATCTGCTGGAAACCCAGGTGGAACTGGACCAGGTCGCCGCACTGCAGATCGAAGCACTGACGGATCCTCAACTTCCCAACAAAGGGCCCGGTCGTGCCAACGGAGGAAACTTCGTTCTGACGGAACTGACCGTCGAATACTGGCCGGTGGATCGACCGGATGAGAAGAAGACCGTGACGCTGCAGAACGCGAAAGCGGACTTCAGTCAGAACAGTTACAGCGTTGAAACAGCGATTGACGGAAAGATCGCAGCGACCAGCAATGGCTGGGCGGTCAGTCCCGAACAGGGGAAAGACCATATGGCGACCTTCGAATTCGCGGAACCGGTTCAAGGGGCCAGGGCGTTTGTGTTCCAGATCAAGATGGACCAGCAGTACCAGGACAAAACCCATAGCCTCGGAAGATTCCGGATTTCATTTTCTGATCAGGCCGGACCTGTGAATTTTGGTCTGCAGGCCGACATCGTGGCAGCGTTGTCGATTCCGGCGGATCAGAGGAATGAAGAACAGAAGGCCGTGCTGGCCAACCTGATCAATAGCAAGGATGAGGAACTGGCGAAGCGGAAAGCGGCACTCATGGAAGCACAGAAACCGGTGCCTGAAGATCCGCACCTGTCTGAACTCAAGGAACGGCTGACAGAATACCAGCAGCCGCTTCCAGTTGATCCTCAATTGAGCCGTCTTGAACGGGCGGTCCAGTTGGGGAATGAACAATTGCAGAATTCCCGGCTGACCACGGCTCAGGATCTCGCCTGGGCTCTGATCAACAGTCCGGCGTTCCTGTTCAACCGTTAATCGAGAGTGGTGGCAGTCTGGCCGCAATGCCCGGCTGCCACAGTGTCTCAGCGTTCATTGTAAGCGTTCATTGCATCTGATTTCAGCGTCCCAGCCGATTCCTCCCGCTTCAGTAAGAGGACCCTTCCCATGATGATTCGCGTGACCGGCCAGCCTGGCAAAGATCTGTGTGATTCTCACCTGGGCGTCTCCCGCCGTGACATTCTCCGCGTGGGCGGAAGTGGAATGCTGGGGCTGTCGCTCGGCTCGATGCTGCAGCTCAAAGCCGCCCGGGCCGCCGGACGAAATCTCGACCAGCCGACCGCCAAGAGCATTATTCTCGTGTACCTGCAGGGGGGCCCGAGTCACCTCGATCTCTGGGACCCGAAAGAAAATGTTCCAGAGAACGTCAAGTCGATCTTCAGTAACATCCCGACGGCGATTCCGGGAGTGCATGTCACCGAACTGCTGCCGAAGCTGGCGCAGGTTCTCGACAAGGCCACGCTGATTCGCTCGATGAGTTATACCCCGAACGGTCTGTTCAACCACACGGCCGCCATCTACCAGATGATGACCGGGTATACGACGGACAAAGTCAGCCCCTCCGGACAATTGGAGCCGCCGAGCCCGAAGGACTTCCCGAACTTTGGTTCGAACATCATCCGGTTGAAGCCGCCTCAAGAGCCGATGCTGCCGTTCGTGATGCTGCCGCGTCCACTCCAGGAAAGTAACGTTGTCGGGAAAGGAGGAACGGCCGGATTCCTCGGAAAGGCTTACGATCCGTATACGCTGTACCCCCCCGGCGACGACATGAACATGTCGAAAATGAACACGATCAACGTCTCGGATCTTGAAATGCGGGCCGATATCTATGGCGAACGGATGGAACGCCGCGCAAAGCTGCTCGACGTGATCAACGCCGGGATGCCGGATGTGGATCGGGCGGTCAAGGATTACAAGCTGAATGAGTATTACGATCAGGCGCTCACGCTGATCTCCTCCGGCCGGGCGCGTGACGCGTTTGCACTGGAACAGGAATCCCGTGAAACCCGTGATCGATACGGCCGCAACACCTTCGGGCAGAGTCTGCTGCTGGCTCGTCGACTGGTCGAAGCCGGAACCCGGGTCGTGGAAGTGGTCTGGCCGAAAGTGGCGAACAGCGACAATCATTCCTGGGACGTGCATGTCGGTCTGCCGAAACGGATGAAAGACCAGTCGGCCCCGATGCTCGATACCGGACTCTCCGCCCTGCTGAGCGATATGGATGATCGCGGGCTGTTGCAGGAAACGCTGGTCGTCGCGGTGGGAGAATTCGGGCGAAGCCCGCAGCGCGGGGTCAGCACTTCCGGGAATGGAAACAGTGCGGACGGTCGGGATCACTGGCCATACTGCTATACCGCTCTCGTTGCCGGCGGCGGCATGAAACGGGGATATGTTCACGGGAAGAGTGACCAGACCGCGTCGGCTCCCGTCGAGAATCCGGTGCATCCCGGGGAATTGCTGGCGACGATTTACGAAGCGTTCGGAATTGATCCGGAAACAATCGTTTACAACCATTTGAACCAGCCGCGCGAACTGGTCAAAGCCCATTCCGTGACCGCTCTGTATTCCTAGGAGTCTGTCCCAGAAATCACAGCACAACTCAAGTCCTTCTCCCCTCAGGGGAGAAGGTGGCCGAAGGCCGGATGAGGGGCGAACATTGCCAGTGCAAGCGTTTCTCACCGGTCGAGCCCCTCACCTCTCCCCTCAGGGGAGAGGGAGAATTCCGGGACAGACTTCGAGATTGGATGATTCGCCTGGTCCTGAGGTCGCAGGAGGCGCTCAGCCGAGTGTTTCCAGAATCTGCAGTGTCGCTTCCGAGCGGTTCAGCACGTAGAAGTGGATTCCGGGGATTCCTTCGTCAATCAGATCCTGGCACTGCTGCGTCGTGTACTGCACGCCGAGATCGAACTGAGCCTGTTTGTCGTCTTGAACGGCTTCCAGCGAGGAAAGCAGTTCGTTCGGGATGGCCGTTCCGGAGAGGCTGATGATTTTCTTGACGCGGGCAAACTCCGTAATCGGCATGATTCCGGGAATGACCGGGACGTCAATCCCGGCGATTTCGGCGGCATCACGGAAACGAAGGAAGTGCTCATTCTGGTAGAACAGCTGGGTGTAGATGGCGTTGGCACCTGCATCCACTTTGCGTTTCAGATTGTCCAGGTCCGCCGGCAGGTTCGGGGCTTCCGGATGCTTTTCCGGATAACCGGCGACTCCGATGCCGAACTCCGGGTGGGTTGCCCGAATGAGGGTGACCAGTTCGTTCGCATACCGGATTCCTCCGGCAACCGGCTGAAATTCGGTCTGCCCGACAGGCGGGTCTCCTCGCAGGGCCATGATGTTTCGAATGCCGGCGTCCGCGGCACGATCCAGCCAGTCGGTCAGTTGTTCGCGGGTGGCTCCGACGCAGGTGAAGTGGGCGGTTGCGGCGACGTTCCAGCGTTCCTGAATCATCCGGCAGAGTTCGATTGTGCGCGACTGCGTACTCCCTCCGGCTCCGTACGTGCAGGAGACAAACGCCGGAGAACGGCTCATCAGCTTGTCGAGGTGGTCGACGAGGGAGACATCCCCCTGTTCCGACTTGGGGGGAAAGATCTCGAAGGAGAGACCAAATCCATTCGAATACGCGTTTTGAATGCTCATGTCGCAAGTTTTCTCGAGAGGCACGGTGTCATAGCGACCGAAACTGTATTTCCTCAGGGAAGGTCGAGGCAAGATCACCAGACCAGAACCTGATCCGTGTGATGGGCTGCATCCGCTTCGAAGCCGCTTCCGATGAATCGCCGACGGGGAACCGGGTGCCTCTGGGGGATCTGGTGCCTGTCGACGACATCCCCTGTTCCGGGCCAGGTCAACGTGGACGGGGAGAACCCATTCAGCCAGGCAGAATGTTCAGCTTGGTATTCGGAACACCAGCGGACCGGGAGACCACTGGAACCCGATCTTCCAGCAGTTCGTAGAAGACATTTCGCTGACGGGGAAGATATCCCGCATCCGAGATGCAGCGTCGGATCGACTCCAGTGACAGGTGAAAAACCGTTCCGGCCTGGGAGACGACGTTCTCTTCAATCATCAGGCTCCCCATGTCGTTGGCGCCGAAGAACAGGGCCAGCTGCCCAATCTTTTCTCCCTGAGTCACCCATGAGGACTGAATGTTCGGGATGTTGTTCAGATACAGCCGGGCGACTGCCTGTGTCTTCAGGTATTCAAAGGCCCCGGCCGGTGGAAGTTCTGACATATCGACTCCCCCCTTGCGTCCCTGTTCCGCGTCCCGGCCGAACCAGGGAGCCTGATGCGGGGGCTGATGGGTCCAGCAGATGAAGGCCGTGAAGCCGCCGGACTGGTCCTGCTGCGTTCGCAAACGGTCGAGATGCTCAATTCGTTCATCGAGCGTTTCGACATGGCCGAACATCATCGTGCAGGTGCTTTTGCCTCCCAGTTCGTGCCAGACCTGATTCACTTCCAGCCAACCGTCGGTCAGAACCTTCCCTCGCGTAATCTGCTTGCGAACCCGATCGACCAGGATTTCCCCCCCCCCGCCGGGGAGACTGCCGAGCCCGGCATCTTTCAGCCGTTGCAGGACCGTTTTCAGAGGGAGCTTGCTGACCTTGTGGAAATGCCAGAGTTCGGGCGGGCTGAAGCCATGCACGTTGACCATGGGAAACTTCTGACGCATGGATCGCAGCAGGTCTTCATACCATTCCAGCGGCAACTGCGGGTGCAAGCCTCCCTGTAACAGAATCTGATCTCCCCCCAGATCGACGGTTTCCTGAATCTTCTGGAACAACGCCTCTTCAGTCAGCACATAGGCTTCCGCATGGCCAACCGGCCGGTAAAACGCACAGAAGTCGCAGACAGCCGCACAGACATTGGAATAGTTGATATTCCGGTCGATGTTGTAGGTCCGGATCGGTTCCGGGTGCAGGCGGCGAGTCACGGCATCGGCGGCCTGTCCGAGTGCGGTCAGATCGTGCGACTGCAGAAGCGCGACACCCTCTTCACGAGAGAGACGTTCTCCCGCAACGGCTTTATCGAGGATCTGCGTGATGGGGGGGGAGGAGGTGGAAATCATGGGAAGCCTGTGAATACGATCAACCGAACGACGGGGGCCGTTCCGGGGCCGGTTCCAGCAGGGAAACGGTTCTTCCGGCGGGGGACATCATCATCAGCCCCGTCATTCAGACACTGATGGTAGAGCAAAGTTCCCGCGATTGGAACGACTCATTCTGTCTCTGCCGGTTCGCAGGCTTACGTGCCGTCATCGGGGTGAATCAGATCGTCCAGATACTGTTTCCGGTTCTGCCGGGCTTTTTCCAGCAGTGACACCAGCCCTTGTTGTTTTCCAGAAAGAATCTGCTCTCGATACTGCTGCAGCAGCGTGATCATCTCGTCGATTCCGTCAATCATCGCCGGGGCATTCAGGGAAAGAATGGCCGACCAGAGTTCCGGGTCACCGGCCGCGACCCGGGTGGTGTCCCGGTAACCCGTTGCCGCGAACCCGAGATACTCAGGGGGGACGAGACCTGCGATCACGGATGCGGCGAGATGCGGCAAATGGCTGGTCAGAGCGAGAATGCGATCATGCTCTTCCGCAGACATCAAATGGACCCGCATGCCGATCTGCTGCCAGAAGGCCGTGATCCTTTTGGTTTCGGTGGAGTTCTCACGCCCCGTCTCCGGCGTGACAAGACAAAGCCGGGACCGGAACAGATCAGCCGTGGCATATTCAAATCCACTGCGATGAGATCCGGCCAGTGGATGGGCTCCGACAAACCGATGTTCTTTCGACTGCGCCTGCACGTCGTCGAGAATGCGTCCTTTGACGCTGCCGACATCGGTGATCAGCGATCCGGTCGCTTGAGTGGCGGCGAGTGCCTGCAGGACGTCGCCGGCGATCCGATCGACGGGAGTGCAGACAATGATCAGCTGGGCCTGCGCCAACTGTTCCGGAGAGGTGGCAACGTCGTCGATGACCTGTGTCGACAAAGCCGCATTGAGCCGTTCCTGATTTCGCCCGAACCCGATGACTCGCTGTGCAGCACCGGACCGCTTTGCCGCGAGTGCAATCGAGCCACCAATCAGGCCCACTCCGACGATGGCCAACTGATCAAATTTCGCTGAGGTGTCCGACATGGTCGTGATTGTAACCTGCGAAGCTTCAGAGTGAAAAGGAACGATCCCGTCGCGGGGCATATGATTCGATCATCGTGGAAATGGCATAGCCAGCAGGAGGCATTCGGTCTATGATGCGTCCGCGCAGCGCTGCCGGAAAAACAGGCTGCAAACCGCCGGCCAGGGTGGTGTTTTCTGACGGGTCTGCTCTGACATTGGAGCGGAACGATCTTCGAGTGCTCGACTGGCGGATCGTATGCCGAATTCCATCAACTCTTCGTTGCTTCTCCCCGACCTGCAACTCATGTTGACGGAACATGACGAGCATGGATTGCGGGAATTCTGCAATGCGCTGATTCCAGCGGTCGCGGCCGAAGTGCTGGAAGACCTGGATCCGCAAACCGCCTGGGACGTCCTCTCGTACAGCCCGCCGAAGCTGCAGGCAGAAATTTTCGACTATCTCCCGCTCTCGATGCAGGTCGAGATGGTCGATTCCATCGAACCGGAACGTCTCTCGCAGATCATTGAAGAGATGTCGGCGGACGATCGAGTCGACCTGCTGGAACGGATGGACCCGGACCATGTCGAGCAGCTGTTGCGGTATGTCGCTCAGGCAGAACGGGCGGATATCCGGAAGCTGCTGTCTTATCCGGAAGGCAGTGCCGGATCGATCATGACGACCGAGTATGCGTCATTGCCGGCCGACATCACGGTGCATGAAGCACTGGAACGGCTGCGACTGCAGGCGCCGACCCGGGAAACCATTTACTACATCTATATCACGGACGAAGTCCGGCATCTCATTGGCTTTCTGACACTGCGTCAACTGATTCAGGCCAAACCCTCGACCCGCATTTCCACCTTGATGCAGCGGGAAGTGATTTCGGTCCGGGTCGACGACGACCAGGAATTTGTGGCGAACGAGATCGCCCGATATTCGTTCATCGCCATTCCGGTCGTTGACAACCAGAACCGGCTGGTCGGGATCGTCACGCACGACGATGCCGCGGAAGTTCTGCAGGAAGAAGCCACGGAAGACGCCTACCTGGCAGGGGGGATGCAGCCGCTGGATGACGGTTACCTCGCCACTCCATTTCTGGAATTGACCTGGAAACGGGGAATCTGGCTGGTGATTCTGCTGGGTGCCGCGTCATTGACCGCGCAGGTTTTGCATTCCTTCGATCAGGGAGCGCACAACGCCTGGATGGTGCTGTTTCTCCCGATGGTTCTCGCCAGTGGCGGCAACGCCGGGTCACAATCGGCGACACTGGTGATTCGGGCGCTCGCGCTCGACGAAACCGAAGGACGTGTCCGCTGGATTGCCTGGCGGGAAATGCGCATCGGGTTTCTACAGGGATTTGTTCTGGCGATCTTGTCGTTCAGCGTCGCCCGGTTCATGGTCGGACTCCAACCTGCCGTCGTGGTGGCGCTGACGGTCTGGATGGTCGTCACATCCGGAACTCTGGCCGGTGCGATGTTGCCGCTCGCGCTCAAACGGGTCGGCATGGACCCGGCGTTGATGTCCAATCCACTGATTGCCGCACTCAGTGACATGCTGGGAGTCGTGATCTATTACAACATCGCGAAGAGTCTCGTCGGGTGGTTTTAGAGCAGTTTGCTCTACCAGGTGCCCGCCCGTGTTGTTCTGGACTGGGGCGCGTTTCGATTGATGAAACGCTGTCCTCCGCGTGGCGGGGACGGGGAGATCATTTCGCAAGTTGCTCTAGACCAGTTTCAGTCGTTCCCGGTTTGCCGGCGAAGAATGGTAAGGGGGATCAGGGGTCAGGGGGCAGGATTCAGGGGGCAGAAAAGACTGGGGGAGTCCTGTACTGTCGACCTCATTGGGACAAACTGGGAAGGATTGAGTCTGGACATTTATCCCGGTCGACGAACTTCGGCGAATGGTGACACTCGGAATTCCACACGGGGCCGGGCAGGCGACTGAACACATCGCCTGAGTGGTCCTGCCGATCAGAGAATCCGCAGTCGTCAATGTTTCGGGAAGATTGCGGCTCGCCAGTGAACGGCGCCCATGATCATTCCACAGACGTTTTCAAGCGACTCTTGAAACACCTCATGGCAAAGTACGCCAGAACGGCGGCCGCCCCCAGGATCAGCCAGTGCGGCTCCAACGAAAAATTTCTTTCGACAATCAGATTTTCGAACTGATCCATGCCGGCAAATGCCAATCCGATTCCGAGGAATGTCGAACACTCTTTTCGCAATGCCTTTTTCAGCGAGAAGGGGTGGGAGGCTGGTCTGTAGTTTGAAAATTTTGGAAAGAATGCCGGAGTCGTGCTGGCCCATTTCTCGAAGTCGCTGCCGAATTTCTGGCGCAAAAACGCTTCTTCGGCGAACATGATCCGTTCATAGTAAAGCCAGAAAATCAGACAGAAACTCAGGACCAGCCACGGGACAAAGCTGAACATCGCGATTCCCAGCCAGATCAGAAAATTTCCCACATACAGTGGATGTCGGACAACGGAGTAGATCCCCGTCGCATTCAATGATTCCGCCACCTGCGCGTGTGTGTTTCTCCCTGACGTGCGCGGCGGCGCATATCCGACAACAGCACACCGCAACATCAGCCCGGAGAACGAAACGAGGAAGCAGATGATTTCCCAGATGTTCTGGTAAACTTCATTTTCCAGGGGACGACGGATGTATGGGAGTGCCGGCACAAACAAAAGAAACAGCAGGAACGGAAGAAAACTTCTCCATCGAAAAAGCCAGTTTCCGCTGTTCTCAAAATGTCGCTGCAATGTCATGAATGTGCCGCCGTTGATCTTGTTTCACTCTGCTGAAAGGCCAGTCGTCAGTGATGTTCAGCCATCGCGCCGAAGTGCGTCGACCAAGCCCGGGGGGGGGTTGCTCCCCCGAACTGGCTCCGCTCATGACAAATCGAGAGTGCTGCCCCCGCAATTGTCCTGATTCCGCTCCTGCCTCCTCCACCATCCAACGCCGTCCGACCCACTTTTCGACCAGTGTCTCCAGAGTCATCTGTCACTGATTGATTCCAATCAGGCCACCTTCCACCGGGGGGCGACAAGCTGAAGCATACAGATCACCCGCCAATTCTCCCAGTAGAGAAGCCGGCAAACCCTTCCAGGTCGTAAGTAATCTGTAACCTAAAACAGCCACTCCCGTTGCCAACGGGTCGCCCGCCTGCCCGGCACGCGAACCATGGCTTTCACCTCCCTGATCCGCTTTTCTACAGGATGAGCCCCGACCAGAACACGCGCGGGAACGGTCGGCCAACGTCCTCAGTGTCGAATAGTGTGGCCCCCACTTCAAGTCAGTCCGCAGAACCCGCCAGGTCGGCAGTGACTCCTGCGTCAACATCTGAGGACTGAACCGATGCGGACGGGGAGCAACAGATTTGCGAACGGTCCGTATCGAGAGGGGAGCGACGTTCGGCGGAATGTCCGTGCCTGACGACTCGCTCAGGCCATCTTTCCAGAGCAGGTCACTGCGACTGCAACCAGCGGACGCTCAAATCGGGGTAGTCGGTGCAGACGTCATCTACTCCCGCCTGATTGAACAGCGCGTCATGCAGTGCGTCGAGTGTCGGGCAGTTCCCTGGCAGAGCATCCCGTCTGAGGACGCCGGTGATGACCCGCAACCCGGTGGCGTGCGCCGACTTCGTGAATTCGCTCACGTGAGGATGACCTGACTGGTCCCAGGTCACGACGCGAGCCAGGTTCGGAAAGACACCGTCGACAGACTTTGAGAGTTCCTCGAGTCCGGCGGGGGTGGCCAGGAATTCATAGTCAGAGCCATCGGCCCCCTTCTTCCCTGCGGCGAAAATCATCATCAGGCGACCGTTCCATTTGAACTCGTCCCGAAAACGCTGCAGTGTGGACCGTTCAAAACATTGCACCCAGCAGACGGAGTCTTTGTTCTGACCATACCCGTAACGAGAAAGAACCTCGTAGACGGCCTTGGCAATATCCTGTCCCGCCTGCTGATGAAATGTCGGCTGCTTGATTTCTGTGAAAAGCCCGACATTTCGACGAGTGCTGAAATTCAGCCCTTGAATGAAACGAATCTCTTCCTCCAGCGTGTGCAGTTGATCCGTGTACCCGTCGATCGGGAAGCGTTCCGGAGCGACCGGCTTCCCCGTTCTGGGACTGAATCGCTGTGTCGCCTGCAACTGCTTGATCTCTGCCAGTGTGAAATCAATGGCATAGTACCGGCCGTCTTCCCGTTTTCGATCGGGAAATCGCCGGGCAACATCGGTGATGCTGTCGAGGTGAATGTCGTGCAGGACCAGCGGGACACCCTCTTTGGTCAGAACGACATCCTGCTCCAGAAAGTCCGCTCCTTGCGCATGAGCCATTGCTTTCGCAGGCAGGCTGTGTTCAGGGAGATAGCCACTCGCCCCCCGATGGGCGAAGACATGGTGTTCTCCCGCCGACAGAGAAGCAGGCACCGTCCAAAACAGGAACACCATCCACATGAATTTCATGAGACTTGTCTCTCCAGTGACGAGCGGTGTATCGAGACTGAGGGGATGGGGCACACTTGCACCTGGCCAACTCACCCTGAGATCTTTGAAGAACACCATTCCCTGATTTCAGTATTGTTGATCCATTCTCGCCATGAGACCAGTTTCAGAACTTCCCAGTTTGCCAGCGAAGAATGGCAAGGGATCAGGAGCCGGCGACTCTGGCCTGCGTTTCGCCTACAACATCCGGTTGGCCTGTTCGAGGCTCTGTTCGATGGAGGAACGGATCCGTTGGAGGAATTCTTTTTCCCGTCCCCGTTGGGAGAGAGACTGGACTTCTTCGCCGGAAATCGGATCACCGATCACCACTCGGACCGGATAGGGACGAACGACCAGCGCGCCGCGCGGATAGGCGTCGATCGCCCCGGCAATTCCGACCGGAATCACAGGGACGTTGACGCGCCGCAGGATTGCGAGAAACCCGGGTTTGAATTCCTGCAGTTCCCCATTCCGGCTCCGTGTCCCTTCCGGGAACAGGCCGACGAGATATCCCTGCTGCAATCGTTCGACAGCCAGTCGGATGCTTTCACTGCCGGCGGAGTCACGGCGAATCGGCATCACATAGGTGTTTTTCAGAATCCAGCCAATGACCGGCACTCGAAACAGGTCATGTCGGGCGAGATAGCTGACCGGACGTTTCATCGCAACGGCCACGACCAGCGGATCGATGTAGCTCTGATGGTTCATCAGCAGTAACGCACCGCCGGGAGGAACCTTCTCGAGGCCGGCAACCCGATAGCGGAACCAGAACACGAAAACATTCTGCATCAGCAGTTGAATGACGCGCCAGACCCAGTTGCGAGCCTGCGGATCGACGGATGCTGCCTGAGCCTGCTGACCTGCCGGTTCGCTCATCGGAGAGTCGGTCCCTCGGGGAGCACACTGACGCGCGGCACCTCTCCTGGAGTTTCGAACACCGTAATCACGCGTGGTGCGGTGGCCACACCCGCGGGACTGTGTACGAGAAACTGACAAAATCGGGTGCCGTTCCCCAGCGAACGAACCATCGACAACTGGGCGGGAGTCACGGCGATCGCCTCTCCGTGATTTTCATGAATCTGCTGCTGAGCCAGACGGGCGAGACGTTCTGCGGCCTCGGGGCCGCCAACCATGACAATCGCCCGAACATTCTCCAATCGACATTGTGCCTGATACAGTTTCTGCAATGACGGGCATTTGGGGAAACGGGTCGCAAGCAGGCCGACGGCATGACCATCGATTCGGTAGGTCTGCCCATTCGTGCGGATGCGGATGATGGTGTCGCCGGCCTTGTCGATCTGACAGGAAAGACCGGTCCGCTGGGATTCCGCTTCGAGTTCCGCCTGAATCCCCTCAGTACTCAAGGCCTGACAGCCGTCACGCTGCAGCAGATCGGCCACGAGCGAGAGAACCTGTTCCGGGTGCAGTTCTCCCCAGAGTGCTCCTTCTCCGACATTGACCCGAACCCGCCCCCCTGCGAAGACAGCGACTTCCGGCTCGCGCAACGGCAACTGGTCGACGTACCATAATTCCACAACGGCGACAGACGGATCTGCCGGCAGGGAGATTCGTTCTTGAGACTGGCCGCTCCGCGCCAGGAAAAGAACACAACAGAGAGTCATCAAGGAAAATTTCATCATCATGATGGAATTTCAACGGCGGAAAATGAGGAATCTCAAGGGGATCACACAGAGTGAACACGGCGAGTGAACACTGCCTGAAAACGGCTTCCAGCCGATTCCACACAGGGACCATTCGACTCAATTCGATTCAACGTCCTGGAGTTGCTGAGATTTCGGTTGCCACAATCCGCGACAGGCTACCGCAAAACCGGATTCTCAGACAATCCGAAGCTGACGGAATCCTCGATCGGACGGGGAGAAGCTCGAAAATGGGGCAGGACCGCTGGCATCAATCAGTCAGAATCTCTTTCTTTTTTGAAATTTCCTGTCTTAAAAAACCGTGACCGGAACATTATTGACGGACCAACTCACTGATCCTGACGGGCCATGACACCGTCCGATTTCAACCAAACTATGCTGAACCCCTTTCACATTGAGGACTTAGGAGCCGGATTGACCGGGTCGTCGCGAGAAGCCGAGTTCTTGCGCGGACTCGAGGGTTCCTATCGGGACCTGTACGCGAGTGTCCTGTCGATCGTCGGCAGTCGGGCCGATGCCGACGACGTTGTTCAGGAGGTCTGCGCTGTTCTCTGGGAGAAATTCGACGAGTTTGAACCGGGAACCAGTTTCCGAAAGTGGTCCTGTGCGTTCGCCTTCAATGTCGCCAAGGCACACCTGCGGCAACGGCGGCGGCGAAAGGGATTCGGGTTGAGCGATCAGGCTCTCCTGAAAATTTCACAGCATCAGAATGCCGGAACGGAACTCTTTGACCTGCGCCGCGAAATTCTGGAACGCTGCCTGACGAAACTCCCTGCGAAGGATCACCGGTTCATCATGGAATGTTACAGCCGCCGAACCACGCTGGGGCAGTATGCCCGGAACCACAACACCCCGATCACCACGGTGTATACCCGCCTGCACCGGCTCCGGAAGGTCATTGTGGACTGTGTGCAGCGCGGGCTCAGTCACGAAGAGCCCTGACCATGTCCCTCGGGGGGCGGGCGTTCGCCGCTCCTGACCGGTTTTTCCGATTCCGTCTTGTTCTCCCGCCAATCCTTAAGTTTGCAGATGTCCACACCTGTTGACGAAATTCGCTCACTGACGGATGCCCTGTTCGATGGCACGATCGATCCGGTCCAGACGGCACGTCTCGAGGGACTGATTCTGAACGAGCCGGCCTGTCTTCAGGCTTACCTGGAGATGATCAATCTCCATAGTGCATTGCTGACGAAAGCCGATTCGCAGACGGACGAGCAAGCCGCACTGTGCGTCCTCCGGGAGTTTTCGGAAGCCTGCGAACGACGGGAACGGCGAACTCACCGCCAATGGGTTGCCGTGTCGGCCGTCTCCATTCTTCTCTTGTGCGGCACCGTCGGATCACTGATCGTGGGAGAGTTGTTCCGCCCGGCACCATTGGGAACAGTGTCTCATCTGACGAGTAATACCGACTCTTCGTCCGGAAGCATGGATCTGGGAGCCGTTCTCCGCCGGGGTAAGACGATTTCTGTTCCCACCGGGATCGTGACTCTCGAACTCTCCAACGTCCTGCTGGACCTGATTGGTCCGGCCGAACTGAAGCTGGAAGAACAGAATCAGGTACGATTGCAGCATGGTGCATTGACGGCCCGGATTTTCCCAGGTGGAGAAGGGTTTACGGTCCGGACGCCCGACGCGGAAGTCGTCGATCTCGGGACGGAATTTTCCGTGCAATACGATCTGACTTCCGGGACAGATGTTTCAGTCCGTCGCGGCAGAGCCCGGGCGAGCCTGCTGGATCACACCGGCACCCCCTCGAAAGTCGTGGAACTGACCACTCGGCGCGCCGCCCGATTGCAGCGCGCCGGACACTCTCTGACGGAAACAACGTATCGTCCGGACGCCTTTGATCAGGTTCAACGGGCCCGGGCGGGGATTCACTCCATTTCCGGCCATCTTCGGACGCAGTCAGAACATCTGCCCTCTCTCGAAAGTGAGCAGGCACAGACTCCGAACCATCTGCTGGTCGTTCCCGAGCAGCAGTTCGTCACACTTCAGAAGGAGTTGACGATTCAGACCTTGACCGGAACGCAAACGATTCCCGCGGGGACGACCGTCAGCAGTTACCTCGTCCATTACGATCCGACAGTGACATCCCGCTTTGCCCCGCGCGGAGCGATGACCTTCTTTGGTTCGATCGCGGCCGTCCTGATTGACTCCGCCGCGTTGAACGAAACAGATCCTCTGTTCGCCACAGAGGGGACGAAATTCAGCCACCATGCTCATCGTGGACTGGAACGGGATTTCGACGAGATCCGGCTGTCTGACGATCAGAAGACGGTTTCTTTCTTCTTTGGAATGGCTCCGCCGGTCTACCTGGATCAGGTCCGAATTCTCGTACTGGATCAGAATTAATCTTCCTTCATTGTGATTTCAGAGGATGAGGTTGTCATGGGAAAACGTCGTCAAACGGGATTTACGCTGATCGAATTGCTGGTGGTGATCGCGATCATTGCCATTCTCGTGGCCCTGCTGCTGCCGGCGGTTCAACAGGCCCGGGAAGCGGCTCGACGGAGTCAATGCAAGAACCAGATGAAGCAGATTGGTCTGGCCCTGCACAATTACCATGATCTGCACAGTATCTTTCCGCCTGGCTTTGTCGGGCGCGGAAGCAAGTGGACAGACAACACAGGAGCCAACAAGTACTGCACTTCAAACGATATCAATCACCAGGCTCCCTGGACGGTGCTGATTCTGCCGACGCTTGACCTGGCGAATCTTTACAGTAAGTTCGATCTCGGTGGTGTCTTCTCGAGCGGGCAAAACGCCACGACAGCCGAACCGAACGGGAAACACATGGTTCGGGTGTCGACCTATCAGTGCCCCAGTGACGCTGCGACGGGACGCTATCCACTCCATCTGAGTTACATGGGAATTCAAGGGGGTGGCACCGATACGGCACAAGGGTACTGTGTGTCGACCGCTTTAAGGACGTTTCATCGGAACGGGATCATTTTCGGAAATTCCAATATCCGAATGCGGGATATCACCGACGGCACGTCACAGACCGCGATGATCGGGGAATCGAACTACTTCCCCTCTCAACCGGATTTGATCACAACGCGCGGATGGGCCACCAGTCCCAAGATGGACATCGGACATCCGATGACCATGGCCTCCCTGACGGACCCGATCAACTCTTATGATCTGACCGGTGTCGACATCACCGAGTTCCATGTCTCGTCGCGCATGCTGGGAAGTCATCATGTCGGGGGATGCCATGTCGCGTTCGCTGACGGTTCCGTTCGGTTCCTCAGTGAAAACATGAACGACTCCACCTACCAGCGCATCGGCATCCGCAACGACGGACAAGTCATCGGCGGAGATTTCTAGGGGATGGATCTGTTTCGAATTTCGTGCTTCGAATTTCGAATTTTTATGGAACAGGCCACTTCGATTGTCCACACACCCTGGAGCGGTTCGATCAGTCCGATCACTGTCCCGGCTGTCGGTTGAGAGGTCTGTCTCGCTCAGTATTTGATACAGGTTCGCAATGAGATTTCAACTTCCTTCACTGCTCCGTTCCGTTGGCTTGCCGGGGATTGTCGTCACTTCCGTGCTCCTGATTTCAGGAGGATGTGGACGGACTCCCAGTGACGGACCGCAACGTTTCTCCCTGTCAGGCACGGTGACGTTCGACGGCAAGCCGCTCCCCGTCGGTCGGATTCGCTTCTCGCCGGATTCGAAAAAAGGAAATGAAGGCCCCGGCGCGCTTGTCTCCGTTCGAGACGGCAAGTTTCGGACGGACTCCACGAAAGGAATTGTCGGCGGACCGATGATCGCAGAGATCTCTGGATCAGACGGAGTTCCGGTCACCATTTCCGGGGAATCGATCCCGGACGGAACGCCATTGTTCGAGTCATACCGGATCCAGGTCGAACTGCCGTTGAAAGATGGCCAGCACGATTTTGAGGTTCCCAAAACGGCCGCGCTCCCGAACAAATCTCCGTGATCCCTCTGCGGGAGTGGGAACTTCCGACCACTCGACTGGTGCTTCAAACCTGAAATGACAGGTGACAGATCAGGGCTTGAGCAGGCCAACGAGCCTGCGGGCCAGGTTCGGAAACCGGTCAGGACAGAGTGGTCACACCACTCGACTGGTGCTGGCCGGTTGATTGTCAGGCCGGGATCGTTGAGGATGGGAACAGCGACCTCCCTCACTCATCGATCATTCGGAACAGGTCTGACAGGATGAGCACTCCCTTCTTGTCGCGACTCGCGACCGGATCCCCCCTCCTGCTGGACGGCGGGACCGGGACGGAACTCTCCCGCCGGGGAGTCGATTTGAGTCATCCCTCGTGGACTGCCGGAATTCTCCGGGATGACCCGCAGATTCTCGTCGAAATCCACCGGGATTACGTGCAGGCCGGTGCCGAGATCATCACTGCGAATACCTTTCGAACACATGCTCGCAATCTGCACTCTCTCGGGCTGGCAGATCAGGCTCGGGAACTGACTTGTCGTGCCGTGGACATCGTCCGGGAGGCGGCCGGGCGGAAACCGGTCTTCATCGCCGGCAGTGTCGCCCCGCTGGAAGACTGTTATTCCCCGCACTCCACTCCGGATCGGTCTGCGCTGGAGGAAGAACATGAACGCATGGCGGACAACCTGCTGACTGCCGGGGTCGATCTGATTCTGATTGAGACGCAGGTCACCATTCGTGAAGCGCTGGTGGCGTCGCGAGCCGCTGCCCGGACCGGGTTGCCGTTTCTGGTCAGTTTCGTCTGTGACCGTCACGGCAGTGTGCTGTCCGGGGAATCGCTGGAGAGCGCCTGGCGGGAGATCCATTCCACAGGACTCAACGGGTTCCTCGTGAACTGCCTGCCGGCGGAAGAAGTGCTGCAGACGCTCGCGCCGATCCTGGCTGCGCAGCCACACGTCCCCCTGGGAGCGTATGCAAACACCGGAAGGCTATTGCCGGATGGTAGTTGGGAAGCAACTTCAGGCGCAGATCCGGCAGTTTACGCCGGATTTGCCCGGTCCTGGAAAGAGTCTGGACTGCAAATTCTGGGAGGCTGCTGCGGAACAACTCCAGAGTACATATCTTCAATCCGCAACGCCATTTAGGACGTTTCAGAATTTTTCATTTTTCATAAAAATGCGTCAAAAACTCCCGGTTTTCAGGGGGAAACCGTGTTCGAGTCCCTCTTCGCGCGTCATGGAGCTTGCATTACGGTCCGGTGAATCCTCGGAATAGAACCTGCGAATCTGTCTGCAGGACCGCGCAAACACTCGTCCTGGTGCGGTCCCTGCGGCACAGATTGTTGCCCCCCGGCAATGCGGTTCCTTTCCAGTGCGACTTGTTGCCCGATCACACCATCACCCGTTCCGGGTGGGCATCAGGTCCAGATTCATCATCGTGTCCGCAGTCCTCCACGCCCTTCCGCAGTTTCGAACATGAAATTCAATCGCTCGAACCGGCTGTCGTCCCCCGTGCGTTCCGTAACGGCTCACCAGACAGGTGACCGTTTGCAGGATGCCAGTCTGGACCTGTTGCCGTCGGTGCGGTTTCCATCGAGTCTGCAATCCGCGTCAGAACTGAGTCCCCCATCCGCCAGCTCAGACGGTGAGCTTATGTCGTTTGAATCGACTACTGTTGAGACCTCCTTTTCAGGCCGCAGAATGGACCGTACCGCACGGAAAACGTCCAGACTGCGTCACGTTGTCGCCTGCTGCCTGGCAGCCATGACAACGGTCGCGGTCACGTTTTCCGGCTCAACCAGCTTCGGCCAGGAACCGGGAATGCCCGCCGGGAATCTGCAGTACACGCTGCCATTCAACGATGCGTCGGGATCGGCCACGGCCGGACCGTCCAGTTACGGCATGCCGTACAACAGTTACGACTACGGAGCGGAGGAAGAGGAACCGAATGTCGTCGGCGGCTTTGGCTTCAAAGGCCGGGTCGTGCATGAAGCCGGAAGCACCGTCGGACGGGAACAGTCCATCACGTCGTTCGACCTGTCCCCGTATGTCTTCGTCGATGACCTGGTGCTGTTCGGAGAAGGTCGACTGGGTCTCGGCAACAACGGCAAAACATTCGGGTCACTCGGGGGTGGAGCACGTTACTTCATGCCGCGTCTGAACTCCGTCGTCGGAGTGAGTGGATGGTACGACATGGACCAGTCCCGGGGTCCCCTGTTTCAGCAATGGGGACTGAGCGGTGAGTTCCTGAGCGAATATCTCGACGTTCGCGGAAACTGGTACAATCCCGTCGGCGAGACCAGCAAGATCACCTCAGAGCGGTTCGAGGCCGGTTCACAGCATTTCATTGACCGCCCCCTGGTCGACGTGAACCCCGGGGAAGCTCAGGGGTCGTACCTGGCGTTCCAGCGACGTGTCTTTACTGCGACCGTCATGAAGGGATTCGACACCCTCTTCAGCGTTCCTGTCCCGGGAAAAGTGGCGCAAGCGTTGAACCTGGAAGCCGGAGCCGGGTTCTATAACTATTCCGTCGCCGATGATACGGTTGACGAAGTCTGGGGATGGCGTGCCCGCGCCGACGCAGAGATCCTCGAAAAGACCTCGCATCTCTTTCTGGAAGTCATGCATGACAAGACATTCAAAACGAATGTCGTGTTCGGGATCGACATCAATTACTGGGGAAACCTGGGCCACCGTCCTCGACTGGGGCACTCCCAGCATCACCGACTGGCGGAATGGGTCCGCCGCAATCGGACCATGGTGGCCTACGAAGGGAGTTTTCTGCGTGAACCAGAACTCGCAGTCAATCCTCGGACCAGCAATCCCTACGTGATCTACCAGGTCTGGGAGAACCCGGCGAACCTGGGTCCGGAGGATGGAACGTCAACCAACCCGTTCCAGACGCTGAACGGAGCACTGGCCACTCCCGGAGCGGATATCGTCTTCGTGCAGTCCGGCAGTGTGATCACCAACTCCGTTTCGATCGACACTCCGTTCACGCAGGTGATTGGAGAACAGGCGAACCCGACGATTGGCATTTCCGTCCAGAATCTGTCCGGCAGTGTCGTCCTGCCGTCTCAATTCACAGGGCTCTTTCAGCAGCCGGTCATCGACGGAGTCACGGATAATTATGCTGTCCGGCTGAACGCGGCCGGTGTCCGGTTTGCGGGGATCGACATCACGAACTTCACCGGAGACGGAACACCCAACTCGGCCGCCATTCAGGCACAGTCCCAATCCTTTGGCGGAGGATCCGTTCCGAATACCCTGGACACGGTCAAGATCAACGGAGTGCAGAATGCGCACGGGATCTATCTGACCGATCTCTCCGGCACGATGACGAACAACAATGTGTCCCTGACCAGCATCCAGGGAGACGCCTTTCGTGTCGAACGGGGATCCGCGAATATCGCATTCACCGGTGACGACAACTTCATCGACAACACATCGGCGACACTGGGAGCACACGGGTACGCGGTCCACCTGATCGACACCGCCGGGGCCGTCAACATGGGTTCCGTGGCGATTGCAGACAATGGAGGTTCCGGAGTCCGTGTGGTCGGAAAGGTGATCAATCCGAACACCGCCCGAATCAGCTTCGGGGAGACCACTCTGACGGGCTCGAATCCTCTCGCCGGGGAAGGGGTCGTCCACATCGAAGACTTCAACGGGACCATCAACTTCACCGACACACTGACCATTGATCAGGCCGGTGGTTCCGACGGGGATGCCCTGGTCGTTCGCCGGCTGGAGAAGATCGTCAACTCTCCGATCTCAGGATCAGTCGGCTTTGCCGAGGTGAATATCCTGAATCGTCGTGGCAGCGGAATCGTCGCGGAAGATCTGCTGACAACCGTCAATGCACCGGCGCAGGTCACCTTCTCCGGTCCAGTCAATCTGAACGGAATGGACGCCGGGTTTGTCGGCACCGACCCTGCAATTCACTTCAACACCGCCTCGGGGACACTGTGGTTCCTGAATGATGTCACCGTCAACGGCAGTGCCGGAAACGGTGTCGAGATTTCCAACATTCTGGATGACGGCAGCACTGTCGACGGGACCTTCCTGTCACAGGGAACGATGACCCTCACCGATATCGCCGGAACGTCGTTCAACGTCGACACCATCGAGAAGGACAACTTCTTTGTCCGGACCGGCGGGTTGGTGATCAACAATCGTGGAGCGGCCGGCTCCAACGGAACAGCCGGAGCGGGAATTCGCATCTTTGATTTCGCCGGGACGGCGAATTTCCTGGGGCCAACCACTGTCAACAACCAGAACGGTTCCTTCGCCACGGCCATCAACATCCAGTCCAACGACCCGGTCACCTTCGACAAGACCGTGGGGGGGATCAGCTTCAGTACGATCAATGTGCTCGACCAGCTGGGAGCCGGGTCCTACGGAGTCCTGGTGTTGAACAATGCCAAAGAGGCAGGCGTGACACTGGGAGAACTCAACGTCACATCACGTGACGCGGAAGGGGTCTTGCTGCGGGACAACGCCCGAGTGACTGTCACCGGTGGAACGATCAGCTCGACCGATGCCCGGGCGATCACGGTCGACACTCTCAACGGAGCGCCTCCAGGGTCTCTGGCCCTGCAGCAGCACAGCGTGAATTTGAGCTCCGTGAGTGCCAGCGGTGCTGACTACGGAATTCGAGTCAACAACAGTCAGGGCTCCTTCGTCGTGCTCGGCCAGGATGGAAACCCAGGCTCCGGTGGAACCATCTCGAACATGACCATTGCCGGTGCGTCGTTCCAGAACACGCAACTGGCGAGTCTGTCGAACATGAGTTTGAACGCGAACACCCGCGGAGTGGTGGCCAATAACCTACTCGTTTCCAACAACAGTATTGTCGGGGAACTCTTCCTGAACGGTGTGACGATCAATGGATCTGCAGGTGAGGCCGTGATGGCCACCGATGTCCGATACTTCACACTGCAGAATTCGAATCTGCAGAACAATGGAGCGACACTGGGAACAGAGCAGGTGGACTTCCTGGCGAACACCGGACGAATCGATCTCAACGGAGACAGTATCGTCGACAATGTTCGCTACGTGGTCCGGATCACCGGAAACAACATCACCGACAGTGCCACCGCTTCTGCCGGTTCGAGCAACATGATCTTCCTGCACACCGCCTCGGGAATTGCCAATCCGGCGGAACTGGAACTGTACTTCCTGAACAACGGATCGCCGGGAGACATCTCGTCCGCGAATTCGATCACGATGAATCGAACCAACGCGGCCGCACTGAACGTCACCTGGCAGGGATCGTTCGCCGCGGACATTAACGACAACCAGTTCCAATTGCTGAACGGCACAGATCAGCGGGCAATCGACATGAACATCACCGGAACGGGTGCCGTCAACGTCCTGAACAACTCCATCGTGGCCAACGGGGCCTTTGCAACGGGTGTCCGGGGACTGTTCACACAGACGTCAACAATCTCTGTCCGCGGAAACCAGCAGACGGATGATGATGGCAATCTGGTTCCGAATTCCGGATTCGTCTTCAACGGCCTCGGCTCGACCGGGGTAGATCTCTCCCTGCAGGGGAACGGCAGCCGGGCTGAAGTGTCCGATAACCTGATTCAATTCGGAGACAATGCCCGATCCGGCGTCGGGATCCTGTTCTCACAGATTCGTGGGGTGAACGGAGACACCATCGTCACGATGAACGGTAACACGATCGAGCTCTTCGACCTGAATGCCGGAAACATCTTCACCATCGAACGCGGAATCCAGTTCGTGAATACTCAAGGAGTCATTACGCTCCAGGGTAACGTCAGCAACTCGGTCTACCCGCTGAACAATCCCCCCTGGTACATCGACTTCTCCGGTCTGTCACAGGCTCAGACAAACGGAACAACCATCATCGTCAACGGATCCGCAGTTCCATTCTAGAGCAGTTTGCTCTACCAGGTGCCCGCGCAGCGCGCGTTTCGATTGAGGAAACGCGGTCCTCCGCGTGGCGGGGACGGGGAGATCATTTCGCAAATTGCTCTAAGCGGACCTGCTGAACCAAGCGAAAACAGGGTGCGACCAGCGGCTTGTCTGCCGGTCGCACCCTGATCGTTTCTCATCCGGTTAATGAACGCCCCCCAATGTTTCATTGAGGAAAAGACGTTCTTCGCGGGCACATGATCGACCAAACTGGTCTAAAACTCCGAGGCCTGTGAAGCGAGTTCAGCCGGGACCTTCTTCCGTTGTGTGGAACTGGAAGCGGATTCGGAACTGTCGCGATAGTACGACCCGTAGGTTTCCTCATCGTATCCCGCTTCACCGGCTCCGGATGCCTGGAAGTCATTCGCGACGACTCCGGAAACATTCACGCCATGGGCGTCCAGTGTTTCACGTGTTCTGAGAAGCGTCGCCTTCTTGGTTTTCTTCATTCTGACGACGAGCAGCAGCCCATCGGCGTGCGGTGCGATGATACACGGATCACTGACCGCCAGTACCGGAGGAGTATCCACGAGGACATAGTCATACTCTTCACGAGCCCGATTCAACGTCTCTTCCAGCAGGGACTTCGACAACAGCTCTGCCGGGTTTTCCGGACAGAGTCCTGCCGTCATCAATGACAGTCCATCGATACGGGTGGACCGAATGGCATTCTGCCAGTCAATTTCCCCCAGCAGAACATCTGTCAGCCCCACTTCCTGTGGCACACGGAACAGATCCTGCTGAGTCGGACGTCTCAAGTCTGCGTCGATGAGCAGAACGGATTTCCCGGATTGCGCCATGGCCACCGCCAGATTCGCAGCGGTGGTACTCTTTCCTTCCCCTGGCGCGGCACTGGTCACCTGCAGAACCTTGTGTCCCTCTTTCATGCTGACCAGCAGGGATGTCCGGATGGTCCGATAGGATTCGGCTTCACGCGATCCGGGACGGTGGTAATAACACAGAGCCGGCGAGAGTCCTCGGGACTCTGCGATTCGTGTGAGTTCGGCATTGTTCGTGAACGTCGGAATCGCTCCGAGCAGTTGCTCGCGAGAGAATGTTGTGACCTCATCCAGTGTTTTGAGCGTGGTGTCACACCATTCACGGAAGTAGGCCAGACAGAAAATCAGGGCCATCCCGAAGACACCGCAGGTTCCGACCAGTTTGATCACCCGTTTCAAGGACCGTTCGATCCGAACCCGGGAGATCTGCTGCAGCCGGTATCCTTCCTGTCCCCGTGAAATGTCGTATTCCGCAATCTGGTCGAACAATCGTTCGAGCTGCTGTTTCTTCTGCGAGATGTCATCTTTACGTCGCTGATCTTCCACCTGAAACATCTCGGCATCTTTCGCCTTCTTCTGGGCGTCGCCATGCAGCAGAGACAGGTTCTGGTTGTCGAGTTCCAGTTCTCTCAACTGCCCGACCAGGGTTTCTCGATAGACCAGGACAAGATCCATCCCGAGTGCGGCCGACCGTGAGGACACCGGACCATTTTCATTCGACTTCCGCTCAGGCGGTTTCAGTCCCTGGCGGGTATAGAAATCCAGAATCGTGTCGATCTGGCGGCGGACGTTGCGAACCTGGGTATGCTCTTCTCCCAGAGAGTGCAGCAGACGTTCTTCGAGCAGACGGGCTGTGAGCAGCTGAGAATCCAGCTGGGCTTTTTCCGGGGAGGCCGTCACCACCGTTCCCCCGCCGGATCCCGTCCCCCCCCCGGCCCCGGAGGTTCCGGTGGACAAGGAGTGCATGACCCAGAACTCCAGTTCTTCCCGCGACGAATTCTCTTTGAGCTTCCGATCGAGCGTGGCCAGTCGGGCTTGAATGCTGGAGCGTTTCCGGAGATTTTCATTCTGCGCGGTTTCAATGGCCGCGAGTTCTGTTTCGTACTGTGTCTGAGCCTGAGTCGGCATGCCGTTGATGGAGACCACCGGAGAGGCTTTCAGGAACACCGGAGCGTCCTGACGGAACTTCTGATACTCGGATTCGAGAGTCTTGATCTCCGTCTGCAGGTTGCTCTGACGATCCAGCAGCGACTTGTAAAGCTGCTTCGCATTATTGTCCCGGGTGTCGTCGAGATAGTCGGCATACGATTCCACCATCGCCTGCACGACCGCCTGGGCAATCGCTTTATCCGGATGCAGATAAGCGATATCCAGCACGTTGTCGAACGAACTTTCCTGCCCGGAACTCCGACTGACGGCAAGACCTTCCGTGATCTCCCGAAGTGGGTCATACGCATTGGCAAGCTGAGGAATCTCATTCAACCCGTGATCTTTGTAGGCCCGTTCAATGATCAGGTCCGTCTTCAACAACTGAATGTGGTCGCCACGCTCACCGTACCGGTTGGCTTCTGCGTTATTCGCAGGCACACTGGCCTTCTTCGAGACGAGGACCTGCGTCGACGCCGAGTAAACTGGTCCCAGATAGAGATACAGGGCCACTCCCGCCAGCAGGCCCAGCATCAACCCCATCGCCAGCGGCTTCCAGACTCCCAGCAGAAACCGGGTCAAGTCGACCGATCGGCCGGCAAGTGGTTTGTTAAACGCAAACGGGGCGAAATCGAATTCGGCGGCGGGTGCAGAGGGTTTCGGTGGAGCGGACACGGAACACTTCCTGATAGAAGACCATTCGAGACATTTGGAACGTCTGGGATTCCCGCCGGACAGACTCACCGGCGGCCTCCACCAATCACACTCGTCAATTAATTGCGGACAGCCGGCGTCTGATCATATTCCTGGCGATAAAAGGCCAGTGTTTCCCTCAACCCTTCTTCCAGTCCCACAGCGGGGGTATATCCCAGTTCATTCCGAATTGCCGAGATGTCGGCCCAGGAATGCAGGATGTCGCCATTGCGGGGCGGAAGAAACTCAGGATTGAACGGCTTGTCCAGTTCCACACAGATCAATCGCAGCAGTTCCAGCACACTGATGGTTTCGCCACTGGCGACGTTGTAGACCCGACCGGAGACCCCCGGGACGGTCGCCGCCAGCAGGTTCGCCTGCACGACATTCCGGATGTTGACGAAGTCACGGGACTGTTCTCCCGTTCCATAGATTCGTGGAGTCCGGCCTTCCAGCAGAGCACTGGCAAAGAGCGGAATCACTGCGGAGTAAGGACTCTTCGGATCCTGACGGGGCCCGAACACATTGAAGTAACGCAATCGCACCACTTCGAGATCATATGAGCTGGCAAAGGACTGGCAGTACAGTTCCCCGGCCAGTTTGGCTGCGGCATAAGGAGACAGGACCTGTGGAACCTGATCTTCCCGTTTCGGCATTTCGGGAGAGTCGCCGTACGCACTGCTGGATCCGGCATAGACCACCCGCTTCACGCCGGCCTTCCGTGCGGCGTTCAAGACGTTCACGGTACCGGTCACGCAGACATCATGCGTCGCCACCGGATTTTCCACACTCAACGGAACCGAGGCCAGTGCGGCCTGATGGAAGACCACTTCCATTCCGTCCACGGCATTCTGTACCAGCAGGGAATCACGCAGGTCCCCTTCGATCAATTCGATACGGCGACGGACGGGTTCCAGATTCTTCAGATGCCCTGTCGACAGATTGTCGAGGACGCGCACCTGGACTCCGCTCTCAACGAGATGTGAAACCAGGTGGGAACCAATAAATCCAGCACCACCAGTCACCAGACAGCGATCAAAGGGATACGACACAGAACATTCCTGTTCGAAGAGGAGGGGGCGGGGCACGAGAACCCGTGTGGAACTCACCATTCTGTTTCATCGTACCGCGAAATCACGATCGAGATGGAAACAATCCGACACTGCCAACTTAGTCCGGTTTCAGAGACCATGTCGAAAAAAGGAGACATCGTTGCCCTGATTCGACATCCGATTGTACCGGTTACAGCAACTTCAGCGTTTCCGCACGAGCGGATCACATCGAATTCAGAGGGCTCATCGATTCCATTCCCCGTTTCCAGGGGAGCCGGCGGCAGGCACTCTCTTGCACAGGGCGCAAAAAAATGGGGCAGTCCGGTGGAAAATCACCGTCCTGCCCCGATTCAACCATTCAAAATCTCTTGAACGTCAGTCCGATCGATCGACCCGATTATCCGAGAGCGGATTTCAGCTCGGCGACCAGATCTTCCGGATTCTCAATCCCGACGGACACCCGAATGGTGCTCTCCGAAATTCCACCGGCTCGTCGGGCTTCCAGCGTCATGCTGGCATGGCTCATCGTTTCTGGATACTCGATCAGCGACTCCACTCCCCCCAGCGATTCCGCCAACTGGAAGAGCTTTCGTTTCTCCAGCAGCTTCTCCACAGCCGGGCGGCCCCCTTTCACGTCGAAGCTGACCATGGCGCCAAACCCGAACTGCTGCCGCTTCGCCAGTTCATGATCCGGATGAGACTCGAGCCCGGGGAAGTAGACTTTGTCGACATTCGGATGGCTGTCGAGCATGCGGGCAATCGCCATCGCGCCCCGCTGATGAGCGTCCATTCGTGGACCAAGCGTTTTCACGCCACGCAGGACGAGCCAGGCGTCGAACGGGCTGCAGGCAAGTCCCATGGCATTCACGAAATAGGCAATCTTGTCGCCGAGTTCTTTGGTTCGGGTAATGACGGCACCGCCGACGACATCCGAATGGCCGTTCAGGTACTTCGTCGTCGAATGCACGATGACATCCACGCCAAGTTCAATCGGACGCTGCAGGTACGGTGACAGGAAGGTGTTATCCGACAGAGTCAGCAGATTCTTCGACTTGGCGATCTCCACGATGGCCGCGATATCGACAATGTTCAGCAGCGGATTGCTGGGGGTTTCGATCCAGATCCCTTTGGTTTCCGGAGTGATGGCCGCTTTCACTTCATTCAGATCGCGCATGTTCACGAAGCTGAACCGGTATCCTTGATCGGTCAGGATATTCGCAAACAACCGGTACGTTCCGCCGTAAATGTCATTCCCGGTGATGATGTGATCACCTGGTTTGAAGAGCTGCATCGCCGTCAGCACGGCCGACATTCCGGTGCTGGTCGCCCGGCAGAGAACTCCTCCTTCGAGTGAGGCGAGATTCTCTTCCAGCGCCGCGCGCGTGGGGTTGCCGCTGCGGGTGTAATCGAATCCGCGATGTCCCTGCAGGTTGTCCCAGGCAAACGTGGATGTCGGATAAATCGGAGTGGTACAACTCAGATAAGTCTGGTCCTTATCCACACCGGTATGAACGCATCGAGTCTGAAATTGCATGGCAGTCGGTCGTTGGAGGGCGAAGAATGAAAACAGCAGGTCAATTCGAGGAGTCTCGAAATCGACGGTCGCGCGATCACAAGCGCCGATAGTGTCTCCAGTCGCATGAAGGCTGTCCAGCGAAGGAGCGATCTGCCGGACACACACGACGAGAAGGGGTTCGGCCTGCTTCTGGCAGATTCCTTCGAAAGACCCCGCCGGTCTCAGACAGAACGGTTCTTCCAGGGGCGAAGATTCCGCCGGTAGAAGCCTTCCGCCCGACGCCAGAGAATGCGACTTTCGACCGCGGCCTGCAGCAGACTCCGTGTCCAGGGAACCGAACGAACCGGCAGTCCCTGAAGGAGATAACTCTTGTACCAGTCATCGATTGCCGCCGGGCTGATGCCGGTCCGACGCAGCGATGCGACCAGTTGGCCCAGGTCTTTCAGCCACTTTGACTGCGAAGCCATTCCCCGTCGACGGGAGAGAAGTTGCAGGTCGATCAGAATGGCCGAAACATTCCCCAGATCATCCTGTCCGAGCATGAAATGCGGCAAGTGACAATCGCCGTGGAACAGTCCGGACGCATGCAGTCGGCGTGCCGTTTCGGCCACAGCCTGCAGAATGGACTGAATCTCGTTTCGTGCCGACGGGTCGTCACCGCTCTGTCTCAATTCGACCAGACGCTCATGAGCCGAAATGCCTCCCCCCGCCTGAATGCTGATCAGGCAACTGTTGTATCCCGTTCGATCCGCGTCACCCCCCTGCGGCACTCCGACGGCTGCGATCTTCATCGTCGGGACGCCCGCCTGATGGCAGCGTTCGACGGCGGCAGTTTCAATCTCGGCGGCGGATCTTCCAGCAGCCGTCTGCGGAGGGACACGGTGCCGTTTGACAAACAGTCGCAGCGAAGTTTCCGGCAGATCGGCGTAACAGTTATCCCGCGCCGCAAACCGGGTCATCTGCTGCAGCAGACTGGAATTCAACACCTGATCCAGCGAGGTCCATCCCGCCGCTTGAAAGGCATTCACCCAATCCGGACTGACGCACAGTCGACCACCGTCCAATGCGACAAAGTCGTCAGGCCAACTGGGTCGTTGTTGCGTGTTCATTGGAAAGGATTCAGTGCTCGTTGAAAGCCTTGCAGGCGTTTTCTGCGGACCGACACAGGTCTCTCAAGCCGCTTTCGCCATCGGGAAATAAACCTTGGCCGTGTTTTGTGCCATGGCCTGAACGGTCAGTTCCACGCGGGCCCGATCCCAGGCCGGTTCGAATTCCACGCGGGCCGCGTCCAGGTTCTGCAGGGTTTTCCGCAGACACGTATTCAAGGCGGCGGGATTCAAACGGGGAACGACATACGGAGCCGGAATGAAATCGTTCGCCCCGGGAATGTCGGTGGAAACGGTCACGGCCCGACACATCAGTGCTTCCACGAGAGTATACGGGAACCCTTCACGACGTGAGGCGATCACTTTCAGATCGGCCTGTCCCAGCAGTTCCGGAACATCCCGCCGAAATCCGGCCAGATGAATCCGATCACTCATTCCGGACCGTGCGATCTGCTGCTCAAGCTGCGGACGACGAAGTCCTTCCCCGACAATTACGAGTCGGGCGGGGACGTTCTGCCAGGCCTCGATGAGAATGTCGAATCCTTTTTCATCAACCAGTCGTCCGACGGACAGAGCAATCGGCAGGTCGGAAGACATCTGCAAGCGTGCTGCCAGTGCGCTGCGATCCCGCTGGGCCGGCAGTTGTGGCGGCTGGATTCCGTTGAAGACCACCGAAACATTCTGAAACGGCAGCGTCCCGGCGACCACATCGCTCACCGCGATGATCTGGTCAAAGCGCCCGAACCCGATATGACGTTTCTTCTGCCCGTGACAGGTGGCGATACAACGGGCCGAGGTCCAGCGTTTCACATAGCTGATGATTTCCGCGGCGCAATTCGCGTGAGCGTGAATCACATCGGGTTGACAACGTCGAATAATGGAAGCGACGCGCCAGAGCGTGAATGGATTCCTCCGGCCGATCACTGTTCCCAGAGATTCAAACTGGACATTTGCCGACAACGCTTTGGCATAGGCCGGATGGGAAACGGCGATGACCTGATACTCATCACTCAGGGCATTGCAGAGATCCAGAAAGTGGCGTTCCAGACCTCCATGCGCGCCGCTAGTCCCCATGACCTGCATGATTCGTGGTCGTTCTGAGTTTCGTACTGGCATCCGCTGCCTCCCAATCCATCGCGCGGCCAACCGCATCCGGCGGCCGACACTCCGTTGCCGCGAAGGGGGAGTCTAGCTCAAAACCGCAACCGACCGCGAGACCGACTTGATTTGGGTGCATTCCGCACTTTGCGATTGGCGCGGAATTTGCAATGCTTGGGGGCGTGTGAAATCGGTGTGATTTCCGGAACTTGGATTGGGCTTGGGAAGATGGGTCATGGATGACCGACTTCGAGTACAGGTTCAGGACGTTGTCGAGCAGTTGCTGCGGGAAGAAAAATCGCCGCTGAGAAAAACTCAGACGTTTCTGGACATCGAACATCTGGCTGTCGAAGTCGGGGACGAAATTGCTCGAAAACTCGCCAGCGGCAATCTCTTGGAGCGGCGGGGTGGCTGGGGCGCTGTACTCGTTTTCTTTGTGGCTGGACGTTCATGGCCCCAGCTTTCTCCCCTCGTTCCCAAGCTCCGGCCTGGGAACGCACTCGCCCAGAAGCTCTGCTTCCTGATTCCCATTGAAGACGGCGATGTTGTGACGAGCCGCCTGGAAATAAAAAGCCGGAAGAAAACAGGGGCTGGGCGGGGGTGGCCAAGCAGAGCTTGGCGTCGAGTGTGTTCCCAAGCCGGAGCTTGGGAACAAGAGGCAAAACACGGCTTTCAAAGTTGGTTCCAAGAGACAATCTGGCGACAAGTTGGCTCAAACGTGTCTTCTGTTGCAACAACAGAAAGAATTCGAGGGACCAAAATACCGATGTTTTCCCGGTGAAACGACGAGTAACCAACAATTGTCGGCGTATTTTGTGGATCATCCCTAAGGACGAGCTGGTTCGGACATAGTAGTGTTTGGTTGGTCACTCCATGAGTGGTGCAATAACTGACCCTTGCCTTACGGAGTTGGTGGAAACAAGTGAACAGTGTTTTCAATGTGGTATGATGTTCAACAATTTCCGGATCGGGTCTCTCTGGGACAATCCAGTCCAGCGCAATAGACACTTCCTCCCGCAAAGCAGTGGGAAATCGACTGGTTATTTCCGTTTCAAACAATGCCGCAGCCTGAAGCATCCGACGGGTGTTTGCGCGTCGTAAAAGGAGAGCCATCGACAGCGCATCAGGGACCCCACCCCGCGCGAGCGAGGCTGCGGGCCTGATTAAACGATAGCATTGAACGCTGGCATTGAATTCGACAGGGACGCCTGCCGACAACAGTGTTTTTAGATCACGAAAAATTGTCCGACGGCTCACATTCAGGCATACTGCCAACTCTTGAGCATTCCGTTCCTGCCCTGTACGCAGTAACTCCACCAACCCCAGCAACCGAGGAAGTCGAGAGCCTTGGGTTTGCTCATCATTTTGCTCGTGTTTCATTGGCCCATTTCTGAAAACTTTGGAAAGACCTCCTCCTCTATGACTATAGTCGCAGAAACCAATGTTGATCTGCCAGAAATTCCTCCATCTTACTCGCGTTTTCCAGAGATCATGAGCTCAATTCTCGTTATCCAAATCCTGAGAATCCGGCAGGTCATTCATTTCGAATCCGGAATCAGGCAGTAATTCCTCAAATTCCAGTAGCAATTGATCGAGTTCATCCAGATAAGACGTCAACCGGTCATATTGCTTCCTCAGTTTCTGGTAAACTCCCAACAATTCTTGATTTTGCATTATAGAAACCTGTGCTGCCCGCCAGTGGCACATTATCTCGATGTCGAAGAATAAAGACAATGTGCTGAAACTTCAGCGAATTTATACCTGTTGCTCATACTGCTCTTCCGAAGGTAGCTCACCGTTTACGAGAAAGCCGTGAAAAATGTGATAATTGCCATAAAAAGACGTTGGCTGACGAGAGTCGAGAAAATTGACGGCGATTTTATTGCTTCTGGCGAAACACCAATCTCGGCAATCCATCGAACAAATTTTGCGGCTGTACACACCAACCGAATGCCAATACCAGCAGCCAACCAACATGCACAGGTGATCAGTAGTCAATTAATGCATTGCAGGAACCGGCCCAGAGCAAATCGCCGACAAGGCTCGATCTGGGAAAATGGTTTGAACCAACAGATTTCCCCAGGCACCACAACCGTCTCAGATCAGGACGCGGACCAGTTCGTCGACTGAGGTCACTCCTTGCAGCACTTTCTCCCGGGCACTCGCTTCGAGGGTGACCATCCCGAGCTCCGGTGGGGTGGCTGGGGCGCTGTGCCCGTTTTCTTTGTGGCTGGACGTTCATGGCCCCAGCTTCTTTCATATCAATTCAGACTCAGCAGCCACTCGGACGGAATCAGATCGGGGATCAATGGTGATGTGGCGTTCGTGTTGACAAAC